>JAEEGG010004309.1_pt1 | contig 34626 bp, 35 predicted proteins | sample 9134161 | NCBI WGS metagenome assembly JAEEGG01 (sample SAMN16246543, study PRJNA631951) | gut metagenome | biome: gut microbiome; feature: rumen; material: CR-attached | host: Bos | place: Iran: Karaj | collected 2018-10 | reverse complement strand
CAACAAAATCAGGCGGTTATGAACAGTTTTGGCAGCAAAAAACGGAGCAAACCCAGCCACTTGTGGCGACACCACAAAAACAAACAACCAGTTTAGTCAAACAGAAAGAATTAAACGACAATCCCTAAAATAGACTTTCTCGGATTGAGCAGTATTATGGTTATTATGTACATTTCGAATGGTGGCTTATAGTGTACCAATGATATAAGAGTTGACTTTATTGAATCTGAGTAGTTAATTTGGACCATAAAAGACCGGCGTATATCTTTATAGTAAGAATGATGAAAGACCTTAAAGGAAAGAAATTATTAATATTGGGTGGAAAAGCAGCCACGGTAAATGTTGTGCAGTTGGCAAAGAAGATGGGCATAGAGACTTATGTCACAGGTATTCAAGAAGGTGGCCAGGCAAAGGAAATCGCTGACCATACATTACTTGTTGGATCAGAAGAACATGAAAAACTGATTGATTATATCCGTGCAAATCATATTGATGGTGTGATGACAGGTTCGGCAGAGTTCCAAGTGCGTGAAATGATTAGGTTATGTGCTAAAGCTGGTTTGCCTTGTTATGCCACAGAGGCACAGTGGATTGCCACACAGGATAAGCGAAATTTTAAAGATTTATGCAAACGCTTTGGTATACCTGGAGTACCTGAGTTTTCATTAACCGATGTGTTAAATGATGAGGATTTTCCTGTTATTGTAAAGCCAGTTGATAGTTGCTCTTCTATTGGAATTAGTATCTGTCGAAATAACGAGGAATTAGCAATAGCAAAAGAGAAAGCATTAGAAGCATCAGCATCGAAGAAAATCCTTATAGAGCGGTATATTGATAATGGTGGTTTGACCCATGTTGTTAAATATGCGGTTGTAGATGGAAAATTCTATATGGAGATTATGGGTGATCGACATGTTTTGAATAATGGCTTAATTACAGCGATTACCTTTTTCCCTTCAAGGAATACAGAATTATACATGAATACCATTGATTCGAAGGTAAAAGACATGTTTTTGTCAATAGGTTTTAACAATGGTGTTTTCTTTTTCCAGGCTCTTCCTGATGGAGATAACATTTATGTGTATGAGATGGGGTTAAGAACAGGTGGCGGGATGACTTATAAGATCACAGAAGTTACTAGTGGCAATAATGACTTGGAGATGTTGATCAATTTTGCCTTGTCTGGAAGAATGTGCGGTGAACAAAAGACTCTTTGTATTGATCCTTTTTTGAAAGGCAAACAGGCAGCTTCGTTAGCCATTCCGTTGCGAATAGGAACCATAGCCAAAGTGATGGGGATGGAATTAATCCCTCAAATGGAAGGGGTCGTTAATTTTACTCACTTTTGTGATTTAGGTGATTCTATATTGCCAAAACACATCAATACCTTAAGCCAACTTTATGGAAGGATTATGGTGGTGAGGAATTCAAAGAAGGAATTATTTGAGTCATTAAAAATCATCAGAGATACCATTTCGGTGTTTGACATTGATGGAAATGATATGATTATCTGGGATACGTTTGATAAGATATACAATGATTTTTGTTATAAATGTGATATTCAACAATAATTATGGATTTTCGACAGCTAAAACAACTGGTGAAATACGCTAATCAAAATGCTGAAGCGATTGGCCAAATGTCGGATGTAAATTTGAGCAAATCCTCTATTTTTATTGATATTTTGAAATGCTATTTTAAATACCATGTTTATGCCATCCAATATAAAAAAGAAAAGTTTTGGCAATTATCATCCGAACAGAGAATTGAAGTAGCAAAGAAATACCAAGAAAAAAATATAAAGAATGAAGCATGGGCAAAAGATTATTATAAAAACTTCAGGTTTTTAATCAAGTGGACTGCATATAAATATGAGGCCACTGCACAACAGCAGAAAAGAAGGATTGATGCATACCGTCGTAGGTTTGATATCGGAGACAATTGTTTTATTGGTCATGATGTTCTTATTGAACGACACCATTATTTATGGGGAACAATTAAGATAGGTAATAATTGTTTAATTGCAAAGCATGCCCATATTGATTATTCTGGTGAAGTTATTATTGAAGATAATGTAAAGATAGCAAGTGGCGTTAGCATAGAATCTCATTCCCATACTTCAGAAGGCCTTTATACAAATTCTGCATTAGTAAAGACTGTCCCTAAAAGAATTGTAATCGAGGATAGGGTTGTTATAGGTGCAGGCACTTATATACTTGATACATGTGGCAAAATTGGACGTGGTGCAAGAATAGGAGCGGGGGCAGTGATTCGTTGTGATATACCACCGTATGCAGTTGTGACAGGTAATCCTGCGAAAATAGTTGGTTTTGTATTCTCTCCCAGTATTTTAGAGGAGTACGAAGAGAATTTTTATCCACCTGAAAAGAGAATCTCAATTGAAGAGTATGAAGCTAACTACAAAAAATACTATTTAAATAGATTGTCAACAATAAAAGACCATATTTCATTGTGATTTTCAATGATATAATCCTTTTTCCAATCCTTAACTCAATTGAGCGTTTTTCCTCTCGCAATGCTTTCTGTATTAACGAAGAGCATTACACCTATGCCCAGTTAGGCCAGAGTATATCTAAAGTGAGGACAGCATTACAACTGCGTAACTATCAGAATACTAATGTTGGTTTGGTTATCAATGATGATTTGGATACTTACGCTTCCATCATTGCTTTGTGGCTGGAAGGTGATTGCTATGTGCCGTTGCATCCCAATTGGCCACTTGAGCGTTGTCTTGATATTTGTGAGCAGGTAGAGCTTGATTTGGTTTTGGATTCGTCAGAGAAAAGCCGTTATGAAAATATTCAGGTACTGAACACGTCAAAATTCGAATATTCGGTTGATTATCTCGAACCCAAACAGAGTGTGTCAGATGACGAACTTGCTTATATACTCTTTACATCAGGAAGTACTGGTAAGCCCAAAGGCGTGATGATGACACGCAAGAATGTGGCCGCCTTTATGGATTCGTTTTGGCAGACAGGTATCGAAATCACAGAAGAAGACCGTTGCCTGCAGTGCTTCGACCTGACTTTCGATGTGTCGGTGCAGGGTTATTTGGCGCCGCTCACTAAGGGAGCATGCTGCTATACAGTGCCTCATGGACAAATCAAGTATATTTACGCTAGTGGCCTTATCGAAGACCATCAACTTACTTTTGGCACGATGGCTCCTTCTATGCTGCGCTATCTGAAACCATACTTTGAGGAGATTGATGCTACTAGCCTCAAATCATGCATCCTCACCGCTGAGGCTTGTCCATTGAATCTGATAGAGGATTGGTACAAGTGTGCGGCCAATGTGGAACTTTACGACTTCTATGGGCCAACGGAATGCACCGTTTATTGTACTTACTACAAGTTGACTAAAGGTGGCGACAATAAAACACTGAATGGTATTATTTCCATTGGCAAGCCAATGGCCAATTGTGTGGGGATAATATTTGACGAAACAGGAAAAGAGTGCGCTGTTGGCGAAAAAGGTGAGCTTTGCATTGCGGGCGACCAGGTGACTAAAGGTTATTGGAAGAATGAAGAGAAAAACGTAAGTTCGTTCTTTTACAAGATTGTTAATGGCAAGAATCTGAGATTCTACCATACAGGCGACCTGTGCTATAAGGATGGAGATGGCGACATCATGTATTCAGGTCGTTTGGACTATCAAGCCAAGATACAAGGCTTCCGTGTAGAGATGGGTGAGATCGAATATCATGCTCGTGAGTTCCTTGGCGACATCAATGTGGTTTGCATGGCGTTTGAGAACAAGGATGCACTCACCGAGATTGCCATGTTTATGGAAACAGTGGAATCCAGCCCCGATGAGATGATTGCTTACATGCGTACTAAGATGCCTTCATACATGATTCCGACGCGCTTGTTCTATGTGCCAAAGTTTCCATTGAACGCCAACGACAAGACCGACAAAGTTAAGCTTAAAGAGATGATAGAATAAAGTAAAAAAGTAGACCATTTATTATGATTGACGCAAAAAAATATATTATCAGGCCTGCGACTGTAACTGATATTGATTTTTTGGTCGAGACAGTTATTCAAGCTGAAAAAAGTTCTACTGGTAATTGCGGTTTGGCTAACTATTTCGATGTTTCTGTGGCAGAAATGCGTGATTATCTTACTAAGATCTTTAATGAAGAGGTGGATGGCTGTGAGTTTTCTGTGAGCAGTTTCATTGTGATTGAGTATGAGGGGAATGTGGTTGCTGCTATGGGTGGCTGGCTTGAGGGTGACAATGAAGATGAAATGCCGTCATCTTTGCTGAAATCCAATCTTTTGAAGTATGTGATGCCCAAAGAAAAGATAATTAAATCGCAGGAGAATGTGATTGTTACAAAGGATTTAAGTATAGTGAGGGAATGGGGGACCTATCAAGGGGAATATTCCTATATTGTGCCTGAGCATCAAGGTCATTTCCTGATGCAGGATTTACTTACGGCACATATTGAAAAGGCAAAGAACCATGGTGACAAAGTGAAGAAGATGCAGGTACATGTATTTGAGCATAATAAGGTTGTTATTCTTAATAATAAAATAATGGGTTTTACAATTAAAAAAAGCTTTACGTCCGACAATCCGAAAGTACTAGATTTTTTCCCATATAATACAATTCTTTTGATGGAGAAAGAATTAAACTAGAGAAATACATGAAAGCATTTATCTTTCCTGGACAAGGTTGCCAAAAAGAGGGGATGGGCAAAGACCTGTACGAACGCTTTCCTAAGGCTAAAGAGCTCTTTGAACGAGCCAACGATTATCTTGGCCGTCGTATAACAGATGTGATGTTCAACGGCACAGAATTGGAGCTGATGCAGACCATCAATACACAGCCATCGGTTTTCTTGTATGAAGTTGTACTGGCTAGGTGTCAAGACGATGTTCGCCCTGATGCAGTGGCTGGACATTCCTTGGGGGAGTTTGCGGCGTTGGTTATCAATGGAACAATCAGTTTCGAGGATGGGTTGAACCTCGTGTTGAACAGGGCTATTATCGGTCAGAAAGCATACGAAAACGCACCTATCAAAACGGGCATGGGTGCAGTAATCGGGTTGAGTGATGAGTATGTGGAGAAGCGCATCAAAGAGATATGGGATGAAACTGGAGAACCTATCTATTTTGCCAACTACAACGGCCCTGGTCAGGTAGTGATTTCGGGGAGTAAAAAAGGAGTTCGTGTGGCATGTAGGGCTTTTATGGAAGAAGGTGCCAAAAAGGCTGTTTCGTTGCCTATTGGTGGTAGCTTCCACACACCCTTTATGGACAAGGCACGAGAGGAATTGGGCGAAATCATCAAGAAAACTGAATTCTATACTCCTACCATCCCGGTCTATCAGTGCGTGGACGCCTTACCACACACCGACCCTGAAGAGATCCGTGCCAATTTGATTCAGCACATCACCCATCCTGTTTTGTGGACTTCAATGACCAACAACATGGCCAAAGATGGTGTGACAGAGTTCTATGAGGTGGGTACTGATGACACCTTGGAAAAGATTGTGAATCGAATGTACCCTGCACTGCATTGTCAGTCGCTACTTGATGTGCTAAGTTACAAAAATAAGATTAAGAATTACAAGACTGTAAGAATAAACAATTAACAATAATATAGTAATTAACAATAAATATTTCTTATAATGACACTAAATGAATTTATTAAGGCATTTGCTGCTGAGTTTGACGACACCCCGGAAGAAACATTCAATGCCGATACCCATTTTCGCGAATTAGACGAATGGGGATCATTAACTTCTTTGTCCATCATTTCGATGATTGACGATGAGTGTGATGTTGTGGTTACAGGTGCGGATTTGCGTAATTGCAACACCATAGAAGAAGTTTACAATCTTATTCAAACGAAATAACTTCTATAGAAACACGAAATGGCATTCCTTGAAATCGATCATATTAGAATGTCTGGAATAACTGTGTGTGTTCCTGAACATGTTGAAGATAACAACAATTATGTGATTATTCCAAAAACAGAGAGAAAGGAATTTGTTCAGTCAATAGGTGTTGAAAAGCGTCATGTTGTCAAAGGTAATGTTTGTACTTCAGATTTATGTCAAAATGCAGCTGAGCATTTATTAAAACAATTGGATTGGAACAAGGATGAAATAGAGTTGTTGGTTTTTGTTTCACAAACGCCGGATTATAAAATGCCTGCTACATCATGCGTTTTGCAGCACAAATTGGGCTTGCCTAAAACTTGTATGTGCGTTGATGTCTCTCAAGGCTGTTCGGGTTTTGTTTATGGATTATCAGTGATCGGTGCGTTACTCAAGGGAGGGACAATTAAAAAAGGTTTATTGTTGACGGGAAATACACAATCACGAAATCTTAATTACAAAGATAAAAGTACCTGGCCATTATTTGGCGATGCAGGATCTGCGACAGCCGTTGAGTATTCACCTCAAGATGGCGATTTGTTCCAGCTATCTTTCATGAACGACGGTAGTGGAGAAAAGACCATCATTATTCCTGATGGAGGATATCGTAATATGGTCAATCCAGATTCTTTTGTTGAACATGAATTTGAGGGGGGCATCAGGCGAAACAACCTTAATTTGTTTATGCAAGGTGACGATGTGTTTGCTTTTGTGATTTCCAATGTTCCGAAAGCTTCAAAAACAATGTTTGAGCATTTTGAAATCAATCAAGATGCCATAGATTACTATCTGATACACCATGCTAGCAAGTTTATTATCAATAAGTTGCTGAAGAAATTAAATATTCTAGAAGAAAAGGCTCCTTTGCAACTTAAAGACTTTGGCAATTCAAGCAATGTGTCAATTCCATTGCTGATGTGTACATCCATCAAAGATGATGTTTTGAGAAAGAGACTAAAACTATACATCAGCGGTTTTGGCGTAGGTTTATCACTTGGTGTAGGGGTTATTACAATTGGAGCATTAGAATGTGCTGATTTAATCGAAATGTAATATGGCTTATAATCCATTTTCATTAGAGGGGAAAACCATTTTGGTAACAGGTGCTTCGTCAGGCATAGGACGAGGCATCTGTATCGACTGTTCCAAGATGGGGGCTACGGTTCACTTGATGGCTCGCAATGAGGGACGTCTTAACGAAACACTTGAGCAGATGGAGGGTGAAGGCCATGTGATTCACAAGGCCGATCTTTGTAGCTCGGCTGATATCAACGATTTGGTTGAATCTCTGCCTCTAATTGACGGTGTTGTGCTTTGTGCAGGCGTCATCAAAACTATGCCAGTAAAGCACATTACCGAGGATGCCATGACCGAAATCTTTAATGCTAACATTATGGGTGACATAAAGATTTGCAGTCGTTTGTTGAAGAAAAAGAAACTCAATCATGGCGGTTCGGTGGTATTTATCTCATCGGTCTCTACGTTTAATGTCAAGGTGGGTAATTCGCTTTATTCTGCTACAAAGGGTGCAGTGAATTCTTTTGCCAGGGCAATGGCTCTCGAAGTGTCGAGACAAGATATGCGGGTTAACATCATTCAGCCAGGTTTTATACCTTCAAGTATTCTTGAAAAACATGGCATGGGTGAAGAAGCAATTCAATGGTATAAAGAAAGGCATCCACTTGGTTTAGGCAAACCAAGTGATATTGCTAACGGATGTATTTACCTATTATCAGATGCCTCTAATTGGGTAACAGGTAGTGTTTTTACGATTGATGGTGGTTACACTTTGCAATAACAATTATGCAAGTAACTCAAGTGTCACAAAGTGCTAGGCAGTCAAACATGGAATTGCTACGAATAGTGGCTATGTTCATGATAGTGATATACCATACAGTTTACTATGTTTTTTACGATTATAGAGGAGAAAGTCCGATTTTTGCATCATTAATGACCATCTTGCATATTGGAGTCCCTCTGTTTGTACTTATTTCGGGTTATTTTGGAATTAAGCCATCTATTAAAGGATTTCTTAAGCTGTATCTGATACTGCTGTTTTACAACTTGGTACTTTATGGTGTAAGGCTAGTATGTGGCGATATGTCATTCTCATATAGAGAGTTTATGAGGCTTTGGCTTCCCTTTTCAATTGGAGGAAGATGGTGGTTTTTCAAGGTGTATCTAATGTTATACTTGATTTCGCCAGTTATGAATTTTGTCAGAGATAATATGGGTGGATGTAAATTGATGATTATTAGTTGTATAATTACTTTCTATTGGGGGTGGTTTGCGCAACATCCTAGTTTGTTTGACGGAAAGAATGTGGTGAATTTCGTTTTTTTGTATATGCTTGGGCATTGGCTGCGTACGAGGATTGTGGAGAGGCAAGAATCCGCAAATAAAGCTAGAGTATTGTATGTCATTGCATATCTGGTAGTTGCTGCCAGCATCGGTATGGCATTGTTTTTTTCTAATGAGACAATGCAAGATCTTATCAAAAGACTGTGCTATGGCTACAATAGTCCTGTTTTAATTTTGATGAGCGTGTTGTTTTTCCTTATCTTTACAACATTCGATTTTAAAAGTAAAGCCGTCAATTGGATTGCAGGATCTGTTTTAGCAGTATATTGTATTCATGAGGCCAAGTACTTTTTCCGTGATGAATGGTACAACTTCTTTGAACAACAGTATCTGACCCATAACAGCACTTTCCCTATAGTCTTGGTAGGAACATGTCTGCTCATGTTCATATTATGTATATTGATTGATAAAGTCAGGGAATTTCTTACACGTCCTATAATTTCCACATTGGAATCGTTGATTCTGAAGAGTATAGGTTCTTTTGACAGAAAGCTTCAAGAATTTAGAAAACAAATAATTAAATGAATGTAATGCGTAATAAATAAAAAATGGAAAGAAATGAAATTGTTGAGAAGATTACAGTAATCTTCAGAGATGTTTTTAGTGACAGTAACATCGTCATCAATGATGAAATGACTGCCAACGATGTGGAGAATTGGAACTCCCTTACCCATATGCTGATGATTACAAAGGTTGAAGAAGAATTTGGTGTTAAGTTCAAGTTGAAAGAATTAAACAGATTAAGACAGGTCGGTGATATTGTTGATTTGTTGGTTGAGAAAACAACCAATTGATTATTGTCGAAAAAGGAGTGATTTTAGTGCTGGAGGTCGGTGTAGGTAGCTCTCAGTTCGAAACTGTCAACTTGAAGAAGCATTATGTTTTGGCACATTCGCAAAGAATGATCCATAATGGGCTGGCGGTATAAATAATGTGGCTTGGAGGTCATGCTTTTGTTTTGAGTCGTGCAAATCGAGTGTAGTAGGTATGTAAACCAAGGGGAAATGAAAAGTATTGATAACAGAAAGATTAGTGGAGCGAGTTCGGTGCTTTCGGCATTGAAGCAGATGGACGAACAACATGTGAAAATGCTCTTTGTTTTTGATCATGAACACTTCGTGAGTATATTAACCATTGGTGACATACAGCGTGCAATTGTGAAGAATGTCGCTTTGGAAACACCAGTCGCACAAGTAGTTGATCGCAATAAAAAATACGCCCATTTGGGTGAATCAATGGATAATATTAGCGAAAAAATGATGCATCTTCGTGCCGAATGTATGCCAGTGGTGGACAATCAAGGTGAGCTAGTAGATGTTATCTTTTGGCGCGACCTTTTTGAGAAGGAAGAGACAGACCTTCGTCCTAAGATTGACTTGCCCGTGGTCATCATGGCTGGTGGCAAAGGCTCGCGCCTGAAACCTATCACCAATGTCATTCCCAAGCCCTTGGTGCCTATTGGCAACAAGACTATCCTTGAGGAAATCATGGATCAGTTTGAGTCCATCGGTTGCCAGAAATTCTATATGTCTGTTAATTACAAGAGCGACATGATGCGTTACTACCTTGATCATCTGCAACATCATTATGATGTTAGTTTCTTTGAGGAGGACAAACCGCTTGGTACCATAGGTAGCGTGTCGCTGCTCAAAGGAAAGATAGACACACCTTTCTTCGTCAGCAACTGTGACATTGTCATCGACCAGGATATGCGCGATGTGTATGACTATCATCACGAGAATCATAATGACCTAACTATTGTGACTGCAGTGAAAAGCATACGAATACCTTACGGTGTAGTCGAAACCGGTGAAGACGGCTTGATGACTGCCTTGAAGGAAAAACCCGAGCTGACTTATATGATCAACACAGGTGTCTATATCCTTAATCCTGGATGTATTGATGTAATCCCTCAAGGCGAGTTTTTCCACATCACCCAACTAATGGAAAAAATCAAAGTATGTGGTGGTCGCGTGGGCTGCTTCCCAGTTAGCGAACATGCTTGGAAAGACATGGGCGAATGGCCTGAATATTTGAAAATGATAAATGTTCTCTAATGATTGTCGATAATGAAAAAATATAGCATTTTGGTTATTGGAATTGATTGTTATTTTGGACATATCAAAGAGTTTATCATTAATTTAAAAAAGAAAAATCCACAAGCTGAAATCTCTTTGGTCGTATCAAAATCAAGGCTCAAAAATGACGATTTTAGTGAGATATATGGTTATGTCAATAGGATTGTTTTGCATAATAAGGTTAAGGTTAAAAAAGGATATCGCTATGATATTAAGCTGTTGAATATATTGTTTTATTATCTTGAATTTTTCGGTTTAATGATGAAGGGAAGGTTTGATATTGTTGATATTCATTTTCCCAATAAACGTATTAAGTATGTGATGCCATTTATAAAAAGGATGACAAATAATATTGTGATTACTCCTTGGGGTAGTGATGTTATGCGCGTGGAAGATGAAAAGTCGATTAGTGATATGCGTAAAATATACTCACAAGCTAATTATATAACAATTGGTAAGGGTTCACCGATAGGAAAGTGCGCAATTGCAAAATTCAAGGTTAATCCGGAAAAAATGGTGAAGTTGGGTTGGGGAGGAGAATTCTTCGATTTTATTCAAGAAAAACAAATAGAAGTGTCAGTTGATGAGGCTAAGGCTAGATTTGGACTGAGTGATAAGTATGTAATTACATGTGGCTATAACACCCAGAAGGAACAAAGGCATGCAGAGATTATTGATGCTATTAACAGTGTGAGGAATCAACTGCCAAAGAATCTAATCCTCTTGTTCCCTTTTACTTATGGAAGATCAAAAAAGAGTGACCGATACACAGATAGTCTCAAGGAAAAATGTAAAGACTTGTGTCTGGATTTTGTTTCAGTTGAAGATCATTTGGAGATGTATGATTTGTTGAAACTAAGGATGGCAACGGATATTTTTGTTCATGTGCAAACCACGGATGCTGGGTCGAGATGTGTAATGGAATATGTCGCCTGCAACAAAAAGGTGGTACATGGATCTTGGATTAAATATTCTTATTTGGAAGATAACAAACCATCATGTTATTTTCCTGTTGATCAGATAGAAAATCTTGGCTCGTGTATTGTTAATGCCTATCACAGTGGAGTCGATGAGCTACCTCAAAAGGTAAAGAGAACAATTTATGAAAGGGGATGGAACTATAAAATGGATTTGTGGAATAAGTTTTTTGAATCAATAGTGTCTTGAAATAGAATTTGTTTTGTGAGCATTGTTTTTTATAGTATGTTGATAATTCTAAGAAATGGAAATTAGAGTAATTGAGAAGCCCGATTGGGTTTCGTGGGATGAGATACATGAAGTGCTAAAGTCGGCACAAACAGTGAACCGTAGACGAGGCTTCAACATGATTAATGCCAATCTTTCAGGAGAAAAATTGAAAAAAAAAGTTGGAGACGGACTGTGTGTTGTCGCACTAGATGGTGACAAGGTAATTGCGACCCAATCAGTAACATTGTTGGATGGCGACAAGTGGTATTCCAAAGGCCAGAAAGTGGCCCACTATTGCTTGACAGCTATTTTGAAAAAATATCAAGGTTGCGGTATCAAAGAAATGCTTGATAATGAATGCGCTAAATATATTGCACGAACCAATCCAGACATTCTACAAGCTAATACTGCGGAAAACAATCTTGTGGTGCTTAATAGTGCACATGAACAGGGATTCATTGACACACAGTGTGTCACTTTTAAAGGTACAGATTACTATTCGATTTGGTTTGCTCGGTGGGTTAATAAATGCCCATTTCCACTTTGGTATTGTCATCTTCGTTATAGATTGTCGGCAGTTTACACTAAGACGAGATTTAAACCTGGAAAGATTGAGCGATTCAAAACAGTGGCGGTGGCAGTCAAGGCTTGTAATAAAATAAAAAGACTTTTCCGCAAATGATAACTATCTTAACTTTTGGTGTTTACGACATGCTTCATATAGGACATGTTTTACTGTTCAAACATGCTAAGGAATTGTTCCCAAATGAAGAATGTAGACTTGTAGTGGCTGTTCAAAATGAGGGAAATGTTTTGAAATACAAACCTGAGGCCAAAATGGTCTATTCTACTGAAGAACGCATTTTCATGGTTTCTGCACTTCGTTATGTTGACCAAGTGATTACTTATGACGACGTTGATGTTGACATAAAGAATGTGGCATTTGATGTGTTTGCCAAAGGTCCAGACCAAATTCACGCTGGCTTTCAAAGAGCTGTTGAATGGTGTAGGCAAAATGGTAAGCAAGTTGTGGTTATTCCTCGTACAGAAGGTATTTCTTCCACATTGTTAAGAGAATACAGAAAACTATAGTTTCGCTTATGCTAAAGATTGTTGCAGTTGGAGACATAATGCCCGGTGGATTGCTCTCTATTACAAATACGGAGTTTGCTACCGCAGAGGTGAGGGGCTTTCTTGCTTCAGGAGATTTGCGAGTTGGAAACTTTGAGTGTGCCATAGAAGTAGAGAATCCTGGTGGCAAAAAATATAAAGCAGGAGGCAATACCATCTTTTGTAGGGAAAAAGATGCGGAAAGGGTTAAAGATTTGGGAATCGATATTGTGAGTATAGCAAACAACCATTTGTTTGACCTCGGTCCAGAAGGAGCTTTTAAGGCAATAGAGGTTTTGGATGAATTAGGTATCAAGCATTGCGGAGCTGGTCGGAATCTTGTTGAAGCGCAAAAACCAGTCGTTGTGAACTGGGAGGGTAAGACATTTGCCTTTCTCGCTTTTGCTGATACCCGATTAGATTTTATGTATGAGGCAAGTGAAGCCACCCCCGGCGTGAATCCATTGCATGAAGAATATGTTTTGAGTCAAATTTCCAATGCTTATTGCCAATTTGATTATGTCATTGTGATACCGCATTGGGGTAAAGAAAACACATACTTTCCGACGTTTGAGGTGGAACTTTTGTCAAAAAAGATGATTGAGGCTGGTGCATGCCTTGTGCTTGGGGGACACCCTCATAGGATACAACCTGTTGTGAACTTTAATCATAGGAAGAGTGTGGTTTATAGTATGGGTAATTTCTTGTTTTCCAACAGGATTATCAATGTGCCTAGATATACATGGTATCCAAAAGAACCAATTGATATTAGTACACTTCCAAGAACTATAGGTTGCCCATTGGTGGATACTCCTACAATTAAATTATGGAGGCCACTTGCTTATATTGGTATGATGGTGAAATGCAAGATTGAGGGTAATCGAATTAGAACAAGACTTAAGTTGACCTATACCAATATGGATAATTGTGTCGAAATATTGAAAAAGGGAAAATTACGTCAACACTTTATATTAAAACTCTTGGGGATTACAATAAAACTAGGAATGTATAAAGCCACCTGTTCTTTCTGCGATTCTTATTTGAAAGGTGAAACTTGGTTTTTCATCAAATTGAAAAAATGTCAAAAGGTAGTTAAAAGAGCAATAGCTTTTTTAGGTGGTAATTGAAGTATACGAATTCCTTTGCTTTAAAGAAACTATAAATTTAGGCGAATAAATCATGAAAGTGCTTCATGGGAAGATGACATTTGGTGCTACTACAAGGAATACTAAAGTATGACTCCATGATGGTAGGCAAGGTTTACAGGTTTGTCACATGTTTAAAAATAAAAGATTTTTCTAAAAATCAAATGACTTTAGTTGCCTCATCACATTTTATTATTATATAGATTGATTTTTTGGATGGAAAAGGGTTGCGCTTATTTGGTTCAAGTTAAATGTTTTACCTACAACCACGTGTCCTATATTGAGGATGCAATGAACGGTTTTTGTATGCAGCAGACGGATTTCCCATTCGTTTGTTGTGTTGTTGACGACGCCAGTACTGATGGTGAGCAGGAGGTGGTTGAGAAATATTTGGAAGACAATTTTGATTTGTCTGATACTTCGGTGGCTTACGAAAAAGAAGAAGATTATGGACATGTTGTCTTTGCTCGCCATAAGAAGAATCAAAATTGTTATTTTGCGGTTGTTTTTCTGAAAGAGAACCATTTTAGCCAAAGGAAGCCGAAATCCCAGTATCTTGAGCGTTGGACCGACGATGCCAAATATGTCGCAGTATGTGAAGGAGACGATTATTGGATCGACACTTTGAAACTGCAGAAGCAAGTGGATGTTCTTGAAGCAGATGAGACACTAATGGCAGTCGTGGCAAACGCAAAGGTGGTTGATAAAGGAGGCAAAGAGTTGGTTGCTAAGCAAAAAGATGTGGTTCCAGATAATAAACAAGGAAGATATGACTTGCGAAGCTTCTTTAATAATGTTCATCATTATCCAACAGCTACCGTGTGTTACAGGAGGACCCATGAAAATGAAATTAAGGAAAAGACTAAAATCATGTCGAATCCTTTTTTGGGCGATTGGACAAAATGGATAGCATTTCATATCTATGGTGATTTCTATTATATTGACCAAGTAGTGGCGGCATACAGAATTAATCCAACTTCTGTAACTCATACTGTCGATAGGGTGGAACGCGCCAAGGCCAACTGGAGTATCAGTGAGTCTGTCATTAAAGTGTTGCCCGATAAGTATACCGATCTTAAAAAGGGATTGAAGGATACGTCATGGAAGTGGGAAGAACTGGGATTGGCCTATAAAGCCAAAAGAAAGTTTTTCCTGATGGGCTATTGTTTTGTGAGGTGTTTTTTGAGTAGACCAGGAAAAGCAATAAGAGTTTTTAGAAAGAGATGGAAAAACAGACACAATATTGAATATCAAAAGATAAAAGTGTGATTTTGAATTTGAAAACTAATTAGGATATGACAACAGCAATTGAATTTAACCACATCAGCAAGCAATATCGCTTGGGCTTGGTGTCAACAGGGACTTTGAGTCACGACCTGAAAAGATGGTGGACGGTCAACATTCTTCGTAAAGAAGACCCTTATCTTAAGGTTGGCTCGGTGAACGACCGCTCCAAAAAGGCGGATAGCGAATATGTTTGGGCTTTGAATGATATCGACTTCAAGGTTGAACGAGGCGATGTGGTGGGCATTATTGGGAAAAATGGCGCAGGCAAGAGCACGTTGCTAAAGCTTTTGTCGCGTGTTACCGGTCCTACGTTGGGAACCATTAGGGCAAGAGGCCGCATCGGTTCCTTGCTTGAAGTGGGAACAGGTTTCCATCCGGAATTGACAGGGAAGGAGAATATCTTCATGAATGGTGCCATCCTAGGCATGACCAAAAGTGAAATCAACGGCAAATTGGATGAAATTGTCGATTTCTCTGGATGTGAACGGTATATTGACACTCCAGTGAAGCGTTACAGTAGTGGTATGAAGGTCCGTCTTGGCTTTGCCGTGGCTGCTCACCTTGACCCGGAGATTCTCGTGGTTGATGAGGTGTTGGCTGTGGGCGATGCTGAATTCCAAAAGAAAGCCATCGGCAAAATGCAGGATGTGGCACAAGGCGAAGGCCGAACCGTGTTGTTTGTTAGCCACAATATGGCGAGTATCAGGCAGCTATGTCAAAGCTGTGTGTTGCTTGAAAACGGCAGAGTGAAGTCAATAGGCGAAGTGCATGAGATCGTTGACCAATACCTTGAACAGGAAACATTGCGTGGTGAGGAAAACAAAGAATGGACATTGCAAACAGGACCACGTCATGGCAGCATCACTATTTTGAAGTCGGCTGTTGAGTATAAGGGTAGCAACCTGAATTCGGCCATGCCATTTGATTTGGTATACGAGTTTTACAACCATGAAGAAGGCTTGACTTTGGCAGTGAATCCCCATGTTTACAATTCACAGAATGTCTGTCTTTTCAATGTTGAGACTCAAATGGAACGTTTGTCCAAAGGGTACTACAGGGCAGTATTCCATATTCCTGGAGGCTTGTTCTGTGCTGGAAACTATAGGGTCAACAATATGTATGTCAACAGAAATACATGTTACTTTATGGATCGTAACGCCCACCGCTTTGAGGTGTTGAATGGACGTTCTGATTATTTTGATCATTACGTGGGTGTTTATTATCCTACAATGGTGACCCATGAGTATGCTCCCAAATTGCTGAAATGAATTTGAGGTGTGTGACAATAAGAATGGTAACGATAATCTGTTTCAAACAATGAATATTAAAACAAGAAAAGCCATAGATTGTCTGTTGAAGACGTTCCCGAAACTTGGACTGGGTTATAGGATCGACAGGTTTATGAAGCACTCCATGCACAAAAATGATAGGAATGAAGTTCCATTCATCGAAGATGTTGAATCCAGCCTGAAACTTGTTTTGACCGAAGAAGAGCTGAAGAATCCAAAGCTTGTTGAAAAGACAAAACGTGACATGGTGAGATGTTACCTGCTCTATGGTTTGATTCCTGAAGAATACTTCCTCTATGATTGCCGGCATGAGTCGGAAAGCTACATTAAGACCCTCTTGTCATACGGCCAGAAGGATGAATACTGCAACCAAAGTGGATTGAAAAACTACGGCAAGCCAGGGTGGAAAATCATGGCGGAACTAACTGACAAGTGGTCGTTTTACAAAATGGCAAAACCCTTCTTCAAACGTGATGTATGCAGGGTTGATGCCAAAGCAGATGTCGAAGAAATAGAAAAGTTTTGCGAGAAACACAATCGCTTTATTGCCAAACCAAGATTCAGGGCTAACGGAATAGGAGTGCATGTCGTTGATATGTCGACTGTTAAAGGCGGCTATGCGGAGCTTCTTGAGCGTTACAAACAGCTTGACGATGGCAAGTGGCTGTTTGAAGAAATGATTATCCAAGACCCTGCAATGGCAGCATGGCATGAGTCTTCGGTGAACACCATCCGTGTCCCTTCCATACGGACTTCTCATGGTTGCAAAGTGTTGTTGCCGTTGTTCAGAACCGGGAAGAACGGGAATTTGGTAGACAATTGCCATAATGACGGTGGACTGATGGCGGTCCCTGATGCGGATACGGGTATCCTTGTCACTGACGGTTACGATGTCTTCACCAATGTGGTTGAAAGACACCCCAACTCAGGCCTCAAATATAAAGGATGGCAAGTGCCGCGATGGGATGAATTATTAAAGGTATCTGCTGAACTACACGAGTCTTTGCCAAAATACCATCAATATGTCGGTTTCGATTTCGCCCTCACTCCCGAGGGATGGGTTGTTATTGAAGGGAATTGGGGCAATTTTCCACATCAAGTATGTGTGCATCATGGAATCAAAAAAGAATTTGAGACATTGATGAAAAGCTGAAGATCCATGGTAAAACTTTCAATCAGAGATATCAAACAAGGATACAAGGGAATCAAGCATTTGGCTCAGGAAGCGTATTCCAAAGGAGCGTATGAGACTTCTTGGCGATATGTTAAGGAATGTGTGACCCTCGCCCAACAGTTCAATTGGATTTATGCTGATGACGAGTTGGAGGATTTGTCGGCAAGCATTGGGCGTAAACTTCTCAAAGCGCCTTCAGTAGAATATGAGCCTGTCAAAAATAGGGTTGTGTTTTATGATGCGTTCTGCAAATCTTTCGTGCTGGCATTGCAGTACATTGAAGCTTTGGCTTCGGCTGGGAAAGAGGTGATGTATATCACTACAGCAGATGACTTGGCGAAGAAAAAGACAAAGTTTTCCGACATCCTTGATGAAGTGGGTGCGTACCCTTCCGTACAAGTTGTAGTGGTTCCCCCTGGAAAGGATGCAAAAAGGAACAGCTTTTTCTACGATGCAGTGCTTGGTTTTTGTCCGGAACAAATCTTGTTGCACATGGTGGCCGATGCTGTGGTCCTGCCAGCCCTGTATGTGCTTCCATCAGCGATAAAACGCTATATCATCAATTTGGCTGACCAAACTTTTTGGCTCGGTAAAAAGGCCATTGATTATTCTCTCGAATTCCGACAGTTCGGAGTTTCCGTTTCCCAGCAACGTAGAGGCATCAAACCTGAACAGCAATTGCTTGTGCCGTTTTATCCTATTGATGAAGGCCTTCCTTTTCAAGGTTTTCCTGAACAATGCACATCGGACAAGGTGGTTGTTTTTTCAGGAGGTGACTTGTATAAGGTTTTGGATGAGAGACGTGCATATTGGAGGTTGGTGAAAAGACTGCTGGACAATTATCCCAATGTGGTTTTCTTGTTCGCCACCAAAATCAGCAACGATGTCAACCACGATATCGATAGGTTTATCAAAGACAATGGGTTTGAAGGCCGATTTATCTATATCAATTATAGAAAGGACATCAACGAGGTGTTCAGGCATTGTGATATCTATATGGGAACTTGCCCTGCAAGTGGGTCCTTGATGTCACAACTTGCCGCGGTGAATGCCAAGCCCATCTTACAGTATTACTATCCTGGTACTCCCGATGATGAAACTGAACAAGCCATTTGTTTTAACGACAAATTTCCCATTTCGTTTCAGGATGAAGAGCGGTTCATGGAAGAAGCCCATCGCCTTATTACTCACGAGGCGTATCGTAAGAGTCAAGGGGAACGGTTGAAGCGAGCCATGATAACACCTGAACAATTCAATAGATTGGTGGCGGATTCATTAAACACAAATAAAACCCAAGTGCCTTTAGAACCTTTTGATATGGACTATTCCTTGTTGGATGATAGATGGTTTGCACTTGAAGAGGCGGGTTATGTGGATGCATTGTCTTATTTGTGGGGCGTATTGGGAAAGAAACTTTTTTGGCGTTATATGCCCATGGTTGCTATACGAAGGTATCTTAGTGTTTTACGGAAATGATGGTCATGAGTTTTGTTCATCCTAAACGAATATTTCGCGAGACGAAGTTTGCTATAACGGATTGGTTTTGGAATTATCTGGTTCCGGATCGTTGGTCCATCAGACATATTTTCAAGAAAAAATTGGGCTACAAGTGCGATTTGGAGCATCCTAAAACCTTCAACGAGAAAATACAATGGCTGAAACTTCACGACAGGAAGGAAGTGTATCACGATCTTGTCGACAAATATGAAGCGAAACGTATCGTTGGAGATTTGATCGGGCAAGAGTATATTATTCCTACTTTGGGCGTTTGGGAAAAGTTTGACGATATAGATTTTGCCAAATTGCCCGACCGTTTTGTGCTAAAATGTACGCACGATTCCGCGAGTGTGGTTTTGTGCAAGGATAAGACGACCTTCGATTATTCTGCTGCGAGAGAGAAACTTACCGAAGCCTTGAAAACCGACTACTATCATTATGATGGCAGACAGTGGGCATATAAAGGCATTAGGAGGAGGATTATTGCTGAGGAGTATTTGGATGAAGGAAACAATGCAAGTCTTACGGATTATAAGTTTATGGTTTTTGGAGGGAAATGTAAATGCGTTTTTGTGTGTGCGGGTCGTCAATCTCGATTGAGGCTCGATGCCTATGATATGGATTGGCAATTGATGCCGTTTACTCGTAACAGACATAGGAACATGAAGGAACGCGCTCTCCGTCCTCAATGTTATGATACGATGTTGATGTTGGCAGAGAAGATTGCCGGATTTGTGGATAATCCGTTTGTGCGTGTAGATTTCTATCAAGTCGATGGGATAGTATATTTTGGCGAGGTCACTTTTTACCCGGAAGGGGGACTCGGTAGCTTTAAGCCTAAAGAATGGGATTATAGATTGGGTGAGTGGATTCAGACGGATGACGCCAAATAATCATGAAGGAACAATACAACTATGGTTACGAAACTTGTATATGTTTTGACTTGTGCTCCTGAGAAGCACTATATTGAGCAGGCACTGATTTCAGTTTTCTCAGCCCGACATTGGAATCCTGATGCTTATATTGTTTTGATTGTTGATGACAATACCGATCAGTTGTTTGTTGGGAAACGTGCGCTGATTTTGGATTATGTTTCAGAGAAGATTGTTGTTCCTTTTGAGGACACAACGCTTCCTCCCATGTATCGTTCAAGATGGATAAAAACATCGGTGCGGCATTTGGTTAAAGGAAGGTATTTGTTTATTGATTGTGATACGATTGTAGCGGGTCCGTTGGATGCAGTTGATGGGATGAATATGGAAATTGGTGCAGTCCCGGATGCCTTGATTCCTGTAAAGGAATACAGCAGAAGTATGTTTGCCCCAATTAATAAGAGAGCGAAGCTGGTCGGCTATGACTTGAGCAAAGAAGCCTATCATTTTAATAGTGGTGTGATGTTGGTTGAGGATAATGAACAAGCCAACAGATTATATGATTTATGGCATTCGAATTGGCTGTCGTTTACAGAGAAAAAACTGTTTGTAGACCAACCGACACTTGCGTTGTCTAATGTGGAAATGGAGCATGTCATCCAACCGATGGATGTTCGCTATAATTGTATTGTGTACACACAAAATGTTTTTACCAGAGAAGCAAAGATATTGCATATTTCTTCCTACAGGAATCCGTCATTTATTTTTTCTGATAAGGTTTTGGAATATATCAAGGATAACGGATTGGATAATGAGTGGCTGCTTTCTTCCATATTGAATCCATGCTCGACGTTTCTTCCATTCGATTATGATGTCCTTCATTCGAATGCAGAACAGCGAACGATGTGGAGAAAGGAAATTGCTCGTACTTCGAAAGGATATGGCAAGACTATCGATTCGTCCTTTGAGGATTTCCCGATGCCATCTCGTTTGCGCGGTGTTGTTTTGTTTTTGTTTAGGAATGGTTTGAACGGATTGGCTGCTGGGCTTTGGATGCTATGGAAAAGATGGTACGTGGCAGCCCATAAAAAGAGAATCAAAGACAATATTTGCAAAAAATGAGTCTGTGGAGAAAAATAGACAAAAGAATCATACGACTGCGGTTTAAACCCATACGTGTTTTTTGCATCCATCAGGTCAGCGATGAGTTACATACGCTGACCACTTGTAAAGGAGATTGGATCCAAACAGAGTCGTTTAAGTCGTCACTTTTGAATTTAAAGAAGAAATACATCTTCATTTCCCTGCAGGAGGCTCATAAGAAACTTCAAAATGACCATTTTCGAGGTCAAAATTTTGCTGTTTTGACCGCTGACGATGGCTATCGCTGTATTAATGATCTATTACCTTGGCTTGAAGAAAACCATATTCCAATAACGTTATTCCTGAATGCCCGGTATTTGGATGGATATTCGTGTAGTCCACATATTTTGAGGCATGCTCGGATGGAGAATGCTGAGGTTACGGAAGAGGAAGTGGCGCAGGACCTGTATCTGACTGAAAACATGCTGAAGGGAATGCATGGGGATTGGGTGACTTTGGCTTCGCATGGCTATGAGCATGTGAATGCTGCAAAACTAGGATTGGACCAATTTGTCGATCAAATACAAAAAAATGTGATGGCGTTAAGCCAATATAACAGTTATATACCCTTTCATGCTTACACATGGGGAAGGCGTACGAAGAAAACGAATGCTGTGTTAGAAGACTTTAATTTGATCCCGGTTTTTATGGATGGCCAGATGAATTATAATGATTCCAAGGTCATTCATAGGGAATTATTACCTTTAACTAATTAACCAAATAATTATGAAAGATGCCAATTTAGGGTTTGGTAAAGAAAACGTAGTGAAGCGAAACTGTTCAATGGATGTATTGCGTGTTCTGGCGTGTTTGGCGGTCGTTATCATCCATGCGAGTTCATCGGGGGTTTCAATCGGAATTGTGGAAAAGGGAAGTGCAGAGTGGCGTTTTTGTATGGCATTTGATAGCCTTTTTAAATGGTCTGTTCCGATATTTGTCATGATTACAGGATACTTCTTCCTGAAACCGGAAAAAGAACTTCCTTTGAAAAAACTATACGGGAAATATATTCTCCGGTTGGTGGTTTGTCTCATCTTTTGGACTTGGTTTTATGCGATTATGCTCCATGGCCGGTATACAAAATTCTATCCTTTTGGGGGCCAGGACACTAATTTTTGGTATATAGGGATGTGTATTGGACTGTATATGTCGATGCCAGTTTTGAAAATCATTGCAGCTGATGAAAAAGTGTTGGCCTATTCATGTTGGATATGGCTTATTCTCAACTTTTATTCGTTTTTAGGTTATTATATGCCTGTGCCTATTGTGATTACTGATTATGTCTTTGTTGGATATATTGGTTATTGTTTGTGGGGATATTACCTAAGTAGAATAGAGCTGTATCGAAAACAGGAAATTACTGTTTATATTGTCGGATTCTTGTCGTTGATAGTTACAGTGGCTTTACCATTGATAACAAATGGAAAAATTGTGTTATCTTTTGAAGCTCCTGGTCCTGTTCTTGCATCCATTGCGATTTTCCTTTTTGTCATTAAGCACCCGGTTCAACTGTCTCCAAAATTCGAAAAAGCGATTACGCACGTTTCGGGATTGACACTGGGGATCTACATGGCGCATACTTTTGTGATATTTGAATTATTTTCCAGACTATATCGATTTATTCCCAGCATGTATTTGCTGGTGCCAGTGACTGTTGTCGTTGTTTTTGCTTTTAGTTATCTTATGGTTCTCGTCATCAAGCAAATTCCGATTCTCAAAAAATGGGTGGTTTAAACTATGGAGAAATTGTTGTCGTATCCTGAATCGGTTTTGGGGACTCAGCGTAACCCCACGATGGACGTCTTACGCATCTTAGCATGTATGGGAGTTGTTTTCGCTCATTCCGGTGCGATGTGCTTCACCATAGGTGTTGTGGAAAAAGGGACTGCGGCGTGGGAAGTGTGCCGAATCGTGAAGGCAGTCGCTTTGTGGTCAGTACCCCTATTCACCATGCTTACTGGCTTTTTCTTCCTGAATCCTGAAAAGGAGTTGCCACTAAAGAAATTGTATGGGAGGAAAACGTTGCGTTTGGTAATAGCACTTGTGTTTTGGACCCTGTTTAACGCTATGACGGTTCACTCGCAGTTTTACCCATTCGGCGGCATAGAAACCAATTTCTGGTATGTGGGGATGTGCATTGGCTTGTACATTTCGATGCCAGTTTTGAGGCGCATCGCAGGCAACGGAAAACTACTTTCCTATTCATGTTGGATTTGGTTTTTCATTCGGTGTTATTATTATATTGGAAAGTACGTCGATGTTCCCATCGTGATTACGGACTACGTTTTCACTGAGTTTGTAGGTTATTGCCTGTGGGGGTATTATTTGGGTCAATTGGCCTTGGACAAGAAACGTGCGACATTGGTCTATTTACTTGGACTGGTCGCTGTGCTGGCGATAGTCATTTTGCCCTTGCTGACTAAAGAAAAAGTAAGTTTCGGGTATGCTGATCCCGCCCCGATGCTCGCAACTTTTGCAATTTTCCTTTTCTTCATCAGGCATCCGCTTAACGTTTCAGAAAAAGCGAATAAGGTCTTGGCGCATTTTTCCAAGGCCTCATTTGGCATTTACATGGCTCATTCCTTTGTGGTCATAGAGACTTACAGCCGGTTGTATCGTTTTTTCCCTAACCCATACGTTTTGGTACCAGTCGCTTTTATAGTGATTTTTGGATTGAGTTATTTTATTACACTTGTAATTAAGCAAATACCAGTCTTGAAAGACTGGATTGTTTGATGATTGTTCAAAGACATGAAAACGCCCATATTGTTTATTACATTTAATCGCCCGAATCATACAAGGAAGGTGTTGGAGGCTATAATGCAACAAAATCCGGATGTGTTGTATGTCTTTCAAGACAGTCCACGTGCCAATGTGAGCTCGGATTCGAAAAAATGTGATGAAGTTCGACGTGTTATTGAAGAGTTGACGGCAGGAGGTCGAGTCATTTTACATACATTGTTTCCCGAAAAAAACTTGGGATGTGGGCCGGGACCTATGACCGCCTTGAATTGGTTTTTTTCTGAAATTGAATATGGAATCGTTCTTGAGGATGATGCTGTTCCACATCCAGATTTTTTCCCCTATTGTGAAGAATTGCTTTTAAAGTATAAGGATGATGTGGATGTTAGAGCCATAGGCAGTATGCATTTGGATACGATGACATTTGGTGACGGGTCGTATTATTTCTCAATGATGAACAGGACTTTTTGTGCATGGGCCACTTGGGCAAGGGCATGGAAAGACTTTGATTTGTACCATAGGAATGTTTCCCGTAGCCAATTGAATCGGTGTTTGAAAGATTATGGTTGTGGCTTGCGGATGCGTGAGTATTGGTGTGACCGTTTGGTGGAAGTGCAGAAAGATGCCTTCCACAATAGCAGTTGGGACCAGCAGTTCTGGATGTCGATATGGTTGCACCATGGGAAAGGCATTATGCCTAATGTGAATCTTTCGACGAATATTGGTTTTGGTGCGGAAGCGACGCATACTTTTTCTTCAAGAAGCGTTGGCTCAAATCGTGAGTCGATCCCAATTATGCCATTGAAGCATCCCTCGTCGACAAGAATACAGTCAAAGGCAGATTGGCGATTTCAGGCCTTGTATTTCGACCCAGGCCAATATGGATGGAAAGGGTTGAAATATTTCCCGTTTAGGCTTAACAAACGGATCAAGCGGCTTGTTGGCCATGAAGGACCGTGGTTTGGGAAAAAAGAAAATGGATAATTGATTATCACCATTTTAGTATTTTAATTTTTACTCGTCGATCATGATTCTTTCTGTAATAACAATTAATCGCAACAATGCTACCGGCCTTGAAAAGACCTTGTGCAGTGTTGCTTCACAGACTTTTAAGGAATTTGAGTATATAGTCGTCGATGGGGCTTCTTCAGACTGTAGCGTTGAGGTGATCAAGGCCCATGAATTGGATTTCCCCCATTTGAGATGGGTCTCCGAACCCGACAAAGGTATCTATAACGCCATGAACAAGGGACTTCGCATGGCGACAGGTGACTATGTCCAGATTCTTAATTCGGGCGACGAATTGGCTTCCGATGACGTCGTTGAAAGGATGCTGAAAGCCATGGATGAGAAGCGTAACCCAAATATCCTTTATGGCAACATGATCAAGGCTTTTGTAGACGGTAGTAGGGTACGTGACCGTGGCTTCGCTGGCGAAGCACCGACCATGTACGACTTCATTCGAGGTACCTTGAATCACGATCCTGTTTATATCAACAAGTCGTTGTTCGACAAGTTTGGTTATTATCGGGAAGACCTGCCGATAACTGCTGATTGGCGGTGGTACGTTGAAGCCATCCCGTTTGGCGGGGTGATTCCCGAGTACGTTGATATCGATGTGACCATTTTCGACATGAATGGGATTAGTGAGACCCAGATAGAGCGTCGTGAAAAGGAAAGGGATGAAGAGTTGCGACGCATTCTTCCTATAGGTGTGTATCAAGACTATCAAACCTATTATTCCTCTATCGAACAGATTCGCCGATTGCGACGTTATCCATTGTTTTTTAAGTTGTTCTATTTTACAGAGAGAGCTTTGTTCAAATTGGAGAAAAGAAAAAACAAGAAATAAGCAGGGCGTCTGCGGTAATTTGTATTTGTTTATTTTTATAGAGATGAAAAATCCAATAAAGAAAATCTTAAGTCGAATCCGGGGCGAACAAAGCTTGGAGAAGCTCTTGAAGCGGGGACTTGTAGTTGGGAAGAATTTTAATTGCATGGGCGAAGTGATCATCGATCCCTCTCATTGTTGGCATATTAGTATAGGGAACAATGTTACGTTGGCACCAAGAGTACATATATTGGCACACGATGCAAGTACAAAGGTTTTTCTTGATTATACACGTGTGTCGAATGTGACGATTGGTGATAATGTGTTTGTTGGTGCGGGAACCATTGTGTTGCCAGGTGTTTCGATTGGAAACAATGTGGTGATTGGGGCAGGTAGTGTAGTGTCTCGGGATATTCCTGACGGTAGTGTTGCTGTGGGCAATCCTGCCAAAGTGGTGAAATCTATTGATGAATACTTGAAGATAGAAAAGGAAAAAATGAAAAGTGATAATATCTTTGGTGAGGAGTATACTTTAAGAAATCCTAATTTTGGAGAAGTTGAACGCTCAAAGATGTTAAAGATCACCAAAGAAGTAGGTTGTATTTACGTTAAGTGAGATATCATAAATGCAGTGCATTTAACCATGGAAGTAAAACTTAGTGTCATCGTTCCCCTGTATAATTCTGCGGCATGGCTTCCCAAATGTCTCGATTCTTTGTTGTGTCAGGATTTGGATGCATCGGAGTATGAAATCATTTGTGTGGATGATGGCAGTCCTGATCGTAGTAGGGATTTGGCAGCTTCCTATTCAGTTGAGCACCCTAACGTGAAAGTGGTGTCGCAACCGAATCAAGGTACGGCTGGCGCTCGCAATACTGGGATGCGGCATGCAGTCGGTAAGTATCTCTGTTTTGTGGATCCCGATGACTATGTGGAAAAGAATGTCTATGGAGGTTTGGTCAAGAAGATGGAGGAAGAGAATTTGGACCTACTGCGTTTCAATTATCGCATAGTGGATGAGCAATACTGTGAAATGGAAAAGTCGGAAATGGAAAACAGATTTGACTACTCGTCGCGGTTGATGACAGGTATGGACTTCTTGGCAAAACGTTTGGATGGTTCATGCTATGTATGGACCTATGTGTATAGGGCATCTTTAATTAAGGATAATGGGATTTGGTGCATCCAAGGTGACTATATTGATGACACACCTTGGCTTCCTCAGATTTGTATGAAGGCCGAGCGCGTGGATCTGACCGACCAAAATGTATACTTCTATTACCAACGCTCCGAAGGATTGGTTCGTGCAAAGAGCCCTGATGCGATGAAAAAGAAAATCGAGGGTGAGTATGCGCTGATACCTACCTTGCAAAGACAACTAAAAGATATTACGCATGAGGGCGTGCGGCAATGGTATGAATCCATAATTGCGTTTTGTGTATTGTCGTTGCTATCCATGGTTGCCTTGTCACGGTATGAGGATTCCAAAGCAATTGTCAAAAAATTGAAAAGCATGAGTGTCTTTCCCCTTCATCAAATTCCATGGATTTCTTCGGCAGGCAAAAAAGTCTCTATAATCAACTTTTCTCCACGATTGTTCTGTTGGTTGTTGCATATAAAAGCTAATAAAAGATAAGACGATGATACCCAAGATTATCCATTATTGTTGGTTCGGCAGAGGTGAGATGCCTAAATTGGCAAAAGATTGTATTGCTTCTTGGCGTAAGTTCATGCCTGAATGGGAATACAAGCTTTGGAATGAAGATAGTTTCGAGGTGGATAGTGTTCCTTACACCAAGGAGGCTTATGAAGCAAGAAAGTATGCTTTTGTGAGTGATTATGTGCGGCTGTGGGCTCTGGAGAGAGAGGGAGGCCTTTATATGGATGTGGACTTTGAGGTATATAAGCCTTTCGACAAATTGCTTCATTGGCATGCGTTTGCAGGTTATGAGGGCAGCAAATATTCCCCTATTATGATGGGAGTGATAGCCAGTGAGCCTAAAGGCGTATGGGTGAAGGAACTGCTTGATTGTTATCAGGGACGGCATTTCGTAAGGACTGATGGCTCTTTTGACTTGACTACTAACGTGAAAACCGTCTACGATTACATGAAGACCCAAGGCTTTGCTTTCAATGGCAAAGAACAGGATTACAAAGATCTACATGTGTTACCTGTAGATTATTTTTGCCCTATGCAGACCACAGGTGAGTATTTCCGGACTGAAAACACCTATTGCGATCATCTTGGAATGGGGTCGTGGTCTGATGCGAGAAGTTGGAAGGACTGGGTGGGTAAGTTTGTAGGCAAGAAAAACATGATTCGATTAATAAAGTTGAAGAGAAAACTGATAGGATGAATTGATTTTTATTATTTTTGCACGTTGTAATAAGTAATAGTGTTATGTTGACATATTTCCCCAATTTTTTTTCAAAAAGAGCGATGCTCTGTTACTTTATTACCTTATTGCTGGTAAGTGTTTTATTCATGAGTCGAGCTATGCCGTTCCAGTTTATGCTGTTTGGCATTGTTTCAGTGTTTTTGTTTTTCAATTATACTAGTAAACTGTCGATGCAATGGCGTCGATCCAGCCCGAAATTGTTTAGAAAGAGACTGTTTATAACCGCATTGATAATTCGGGCTTTGTATGTGATTTTTATGTACAATTATTATATTAACATGACAGGGTTTCCTTATATGTATCATGCAGCTGATGAAGTGAGATACGATTATGTTGCATCGCTTTTAAGAGACGAGGGGTGGGAAGTTTTTCATAATTATGTCAATGCATACGGGCTTTCGGATAGAGGGTATTTTTATTGGTTAGGTATGATTTATGGTATTTTCGGTAACCATGTGCTTTATGGTCGTTTTGTGAAGTGCTTTGTGGATTCATTTGCTTGTCTGTTGATTTATAATTTGACTAAAAGAAATTTTGGTGAGTTTACGGGGAGGATAGTCGCGTTGTTTTATTTGATGATGCCCAATATGTGGTATTATTGTGGCATCACTTTGAAAGAAACTGAAATGGCGTTTCTTGTATTGTTGTTTGTGGAACGAGGTGACTATGTGATGCATTCAAAGAAAATTACCGTTGTAAGTTTATTGTTGCCGGCTTTGATATGTTTGGTTTTGTTCTCTTTCCGAACGGCTCTGGCTTCCGTGTTGGTGGCAGCCCTTGTGGCAGCAATTATTTTCAGTTCCGGAAAACAACTTGAAACATGGAAAAAGGTTCTTTATACGTCTATGTTTGGTGTATGGATGATGATGACTGTTGGTGTGGAAATCATTCAAGAGACACAAGAATTGTGGACGGGTAGAACTGAAAACCAGACACTTGGTTATGAGTTTCGTGCTGAACGTAAAAATGGTAATTCATTTGCCAAATATGCTTCGGCATCAGTATTTGCGCCAATGATTTTTACCATACCTTTTTCAACTATGGTTGCTATTCCAGAGCAGGAGAATCAGATGATACAGCATGGAGGCAATTTCATTAAGAACATCCTTTCGGGATTCACTATTTATGCATTGTTTTTGTTGTTGTTTAGTGGCGAATGGCGAAAACATGTGTTGCCCATAGCCACGATGTGTGGATATTTGCTGGTGTTGGTGTTCAGCAATTTTGCCCACTCCGAACGATTCCACTTCCCCGTATTGGGATTGGAATTGATGTTTGCTGCATACGGTCTGTCTCAAGTGAAAAACAAGCAAAAAAGATGGTATACCTTATGGCTGATATTTATTTGTTTGGCAAACGTGGCATGGTCCTATATTAAGTTGGCCGGCCGAGGTATGGCATAAGATAAAAGTATATGAATCTTCTATATGAGAACAATTTGTTTGATATTATATTACGGTTTTGCGAGGTTCCTTCCTAAGTCGACGATACCAATCTTTGGCTCCTTGTCTCGTAGTATTCGGTCTTTGCTTTGCCGTCCTCTTTTTCAGAAAGATGATGTTCACCATGGTATAGAACTTAACGTGGAACAGGGAGCTTATTTTGGGAAAGGCAGCGGCTTTCTTGTTGGTGATAATGTCGGTCTTGGTAAGAATTTCAGGTCTCATAACAGGGATGTTATTATTGATGACTCTCTGATGATGGGGGAGGATGTGTTGTTTCTTGGGTCTGGCCATGGTTTTGATAGGACGGATATTTCGATGGGGAGACAGGAAGCACAGCAGCGTACGCCTCTTCATATTGCTGGTGATGTATGGATTGGTGCGCGTGCTATCATTTTACCTGGTTGTAAGCGGATAGGTCATGGTGCAATTGTGGGCGCAGGGGCAGTGGTGACCAAAGATGTGCCAGATTGGGCTATTGTGGGTGGTAATCCGGCAAAAGTGATCAAGTATAGGAAAACTGTTGAAGAACAGGCATGAAGATTCTTATTGTCGCTTCCCATAATAGTGGTCGTTTTGCTCCATTTATTGTTGAGCAAGCACGGGCATTGGAATGTGCAGGTTGTGAAGTAAAGTTTTTCGGACTAAATGGGAAAGGTGTGAAAGGGTATTTGGGGAATCTCACCGCTTTGAAGATAATAATCAAGGAGTTCTGTCCTGATGTCATCCATGCTCATTATGGTCTTTCCGGACTTTTTGCCAATTTGCAGCGTAAGGTGCCGGTAGTGACCACTTATCATGGCTCAGATATCAACGATAGTAAGATTTTCGCTCTTTCTAGGGTTGCGATTTGGCTTTCGGCGTGGAATGTTTTTGTGTCAAGGAAAACGAAGGAGAAAGCCTCTCCACACCAGAAATATTCATTGCTTCCCTGTGGGATAGATTTTACCGATTTGCAATTGACCCCAAAACTTGAAGCACGGGAAAGGATGCATCTGAAAACGTATGGACAATATGTTTTGTTTTCAGGTGCTTTTGATAATCAGGTGAAAAATGCAACTTTGGCTAAAGCCGCAGTTACAAGACTTGGTGACGAAGTGGAGCTGATTGAACTTAAGGGGTATAGCCGTAATGAAGTTACATTGTTGATGTGTGCGTGTGATGCTTTTTTGTTGACTTCGTTTTCGGAAGGCTCGCCTCAAGTGATAAAAGAGGCAATGGCTTGCGGATGTCCTATCGTGAGTGTGGATGTAGGGGATGTTAAAGAAAGGGTAGAAGGTATTGAGGGGTGCTATGTGGCATCTTCTTTTGATGCAAAAGAGTTGGCAGGACTGCTGAAGGAAGCAATGGTTTTCAAGTGTAGAACTAAGGGTCGTGAACGACTCGCTAAGGATAGACTTGAAAATCAGGAAGTGGCTTCTCAGCTGATAAAAATTTATGAGAGTGTAGCGAAATCATGATGAAACTTGTTGAAGGTAATAGTATTGATTCATTGTTGTGGGACGCATTGGTGAAAAAGTCTCAAGTCGCCACATGGTTCCAAACCCAAGAGGCATTTGCCTTTTTTGGGAGTCTTTCTTTTTTGGAAGCATTTGCCTATGCTGTAGAGTCGGATGACGTTTTAAAGGGTGTTGTGGTTGGATACATCCAAAAAGATGGCGGGAGGCTAAAACAATATTTCTCTCGGAGGGCTATTGTAATTGGAGGACCGCTTCTGTCGGATGAAATCACCGATGAAGAGCTTGGCTTTTTGTTGACAGCTTTGAAAATGAAGCTACAGAAAAAAGCTATTTTTATCGAAACCCGTAATTTCAATGACTATAGTCGTTGGCGTTCGGTTTTTGAGCAAGCAGGGTTTGGGTACGAACCACATTACGATGTTCAAGTGGAAACAACATCTTTAGAGTTGGTAAACAGTAAGTTGGATAGAAATAGAAAACGCAATATCAAAAAAGCATTGGAAAATGGTGTGGTTATTGACGAGAATCCAGGTGCAGAGGATTTGAGATGTTTGTATTCGATGCTTGAAGAATTATATACTACAAAAGTTAAAACGCCTTTGTTCCCGTTTGAGTTTTTTGAAAAGCTAAGCAAAATTCCTTCGTCACTGATTTTCGTGGCCAAAAACGCAGAAGGGAAACTGCTTGGCGGCTTGATATGTGTGGCACTTGATCATCGGTGTGTTTACGCTTGGTTGGCTTGTGGAGATGATTTCAATTATAAGGCCTTGTCTCCTTCTGTGATGGTCAATTATGCAGGCGTTAGTTATGCGGCAAGACAGGGAATGTCTCGGTTTGATTTCATGGGTGCGGGTAAACCTGATGACGGTGGCTACGGCGTCCGTGATTTCAAATTGAAATTTGGGGGAGAATTGGTGGAATACGGCCGCTTTATTAGCGTGTGCAACAGGCTGCTGTTCGGTATTGGCAAGTTAGCTGTAAAAGTTTTGAAGAAAGCATGAATGTATTGATCGACATTAATCATCCGGCGCATGTGCATTTGTTCCGAAATGTGTATGCGATGCTTGTTGAACATGGGAATAAGGTGCTTGTTGTCGTGAAAGAGATACCATCGGCCATGAAGTTGTTGGATTTGTATGGTATTCCTTACTTGAATATTGGTAAGAAAGACGACAACATTATGAAAAAGGGCTTAGACCAAGTGGTATATGACAAGCGCTTGTTGAAGATTGTTCATGAACATCATATTGACCTAGGTTTGGGCTCGTCGATAAATATACCTCATGTTAGTAAATTGAGCAAGATGAAAAGCGTCATCTTGGATGATGACGATGATGAGGTGGAGCCTTTGTTCACCCAATTTGGCCATCCGTTTGCAGATACGATCCTGAGTCCGGCTGGCACACCGCGAAAATCCAAGAAGACGGTCTTTGTCAATGCCTATCATGAGTTGGCCTATCTACACCCCAATCGTTTCAAGCCTGATGAGAGTGTGTTGCAGGATGCGGGTGTTAAGAAGGGACAACCCTATTTTATCCTCCGTTTCAATGCATTCAAGGCGCATCATGACGTGGGCGTAGTCGGACTGACCATAGAGAATAAGAGGCGGCTGGTTCGTTATTTGGAAAGCAAAGGCAAGGTGTTTATCACCACCGAAAGGGATATTGATGACGAATTCAAACCATATCAGTTGAAAGTGTCGCCTGAGAAGGCGCATTCGCTGATGTATTACGCCACTATGTTGGTGGGCGATAGCCAGACCATGACTTCTGAGGCTGCGGTGTTAGGCACACCAGCCATTCGTTGCAATACATTTGTAGGGCGAATCCATTATCTTGAAGAAGAGGAACATAAGTATGGGTTGACATACGGTTTCCGTCCTGATGAAGCAGAGAAGATGTTTGAAAAGATCAATGAGCTTCTTGCCATGCCTAATCTGAAGGAAGTATGGCAGACTCGCCGTCAAAAGCTGCTTTCTGAAAAGATAGATTATACTCAGTTTCTTGCTTGGTTTGTTGAAAACTATCCCGAAAGCAAGAAAATCATGAAAAACAATCCCGATTACCAATGGAGGTTTAAGTAATGTTGGATTTCACGCAAAAGAAGTATTCTGAATTGTTGAAGTCTTTGAAAGAGAGGGACTACCGTTTTATCACTTTTGAAGCTTATTGCAATCAAAAGGATGGCTTGAGGCCCGATGAGAAATATGTGGTACTTCGGCATGACGTGGATATGAAGGCTGAGAATTCGTATGCAATTGCGAAAATTGAACAGTCTTTCGGAATAAATGCATCTTATTATTTTAGGATTGTCAAGCAGAGTAACAAGCCAGAAATCATAAAGGCTATTGCTGCTTTGGGCCATGAAATCGGCTACCATTATGAGGATATGACAGTTTGCGAGGGACAAATAGAAAAGGCGATTGCCCACTTTGAGAAATGGTTGTCTTATTTTCGGCAGTATTATCCGGTGAAAACCATTTGTATGCATGGTTCTCCACGAAGTGGATTCGATGGTAGGGACTTGTGGAAAAAGTATGATTATCACCATTATGGAATCATAGGAGAGCCTTATTTTGATATGGATTTCTCAAAGTTTTTCTATCTGACAGATACGGGAAGACGTTGGGATGGCTTTGCTGTAAGCGTGAGGGATAAGATTCCAAAATATCAAGACGTTTGGTCGTCAAAAGGCTGGACTTATCACGGAACAGACGATATAATAGAAGCTGTTGAGAAAAATGAATTCCCGAAACAACTCATGATGACCACACATCCACAACGGTGGACGGATGGCATCATTTCATGGAGTGTTGAATTGGCAATGCAAAGTGCCAAAAATGTGGTTAAAAAAAGAATGATAAGGAAAAAGGACTAGAAACGAAAAGACAGAAATTTTATTTTGTTTCTGAAGGTACCTACATTTCAGAAATTATTTGTAATTTTGCGCGTTTTTAATGCTCATGTATAAAATTGTTAATCTATGTATAAAAGAAATTTGTTATTGTTCATTTCGCTTATTGCGATGGCTGTTGTGACAAGTTCTTGTGTCACGTCTAAGAGTATCAGATATTTACAGGATATGCCTAAAGAGGGCTTGCCTTTGAATAAAGAGTTGGAAGCCGTCATTGTCCCGTATGACGAGTTGAGAATCCGTGTCTATAGTGATGGTGGTGACGAGGGTGAATTGGTGAAGCCGTTTAATATTATGGGATCAATGAATACTAATTCAGGTACTCGTTCTTATGGTTATCTTGTGGATGTGAATGGTAATATTCAGTTCCCCATATTGGGTGAGTTGCATGTTGAGGGACTTACCCGCTTGGAGTTGCAGGAGGCTATCCGCACCAAACTTCAGAATGAAGGATATGTTAATGATCCTATGGTGGTTGTACGTATTATGAATTTCAAAGTGTTTATATTGTCTAGCACAGGTGGTAAGGTTATTAATGTCACAAATGAGAAATGTACTTTCCTCGAAGCTTTGGCGATGTCGGGTGGTTTAAGTTTATATACTCGTCGTGATCGGATAGGTGTGATGCGAGATGTGAACGGAAGACGGGTTATTCATTATTTGGATCCTCGTTCGACTTCCATCTTTGACGATGAGTTTTTCTTGTTGCAGCAAAACGACATTATCTTTACGGAAATCAATGCCCGTCGTTATATCACGGAAGCTTATTCCAATTGGAGCC
>JAEEGG010004307.1_pt1 | contig 34628 bp, 24 predicted proteins | sample 9134161 | NCBI WGS metagenome assembly JAEEGG01 (sample SAMN16246543, study PRJNA631951) | gut metagenome | biome: gut microbiome; feature: rumen; material: CR-attached | host: Bos | place: Iran: Karaj | collected 2018-10 | reverse complement strand
AAATAGAGGATGCCCGTGAGGTTGAAGGGGTAGTCCACGTTGAGGTGGATGTGGAACAGCGGCTCGCCGAAGTTCATCGGGTAGAGCGTGTGGTAGAAGTCGTTGTATTCCTCGTCCTTGATGTCGGCAGGGGCTTTCTTCCACAGCGGCGCCACGTCGTTGATGATCCAAGGCTTCTCCACTTCCTTGGTCTTGGGTTTGCCGTCCTTGTCGGTCTCGCCCTCGATTTCTTCCTGCACCTTGCGTGTGCCAAACTGGATCGGGATGGGCAGGAACTTGCAGTATTTATTAAGGAGTTCGCGGATGCGGCCTTCTTCGAGGAACTCGGCGGCATCGTCAGCGATATAAAGGATAACGTCGGTGCCGCGGTCGCCCTTCGGGATCTCATTCATCGTGTACTCTGGGCTGCCGTCGCATTCCCAGATGACGCCGTTCGCGCCTTCTTCCTTGCAGGACTTCGAGATCAGCGACACCTTAGAAGAGACCATGAAGGCGGAGTAGAAGCCCAAGCCAAAATGTCCGATGATATTGGCGGCTTCGGCCTCGCTTTGGGTCTTGAACTTGGCGATGAACTCCTCCGCGCCCGAGAAGGCGATTTGGTTGATGTACTTGTCGACCTCTTCGGCGTTCATGCCGATGCCGCGGTCGCGCACGGTGAGGGTCTTTTTCTTCTTGTCGACTTCCACCTTGATGGTAAGGTCGCCCAGTTCGCCCTTGAACTCACCCGAGGCGGCCAAGGCTTTCAGCTTTTGCGTGGCATCCACGGCATTGCTGATGATTTCGCGCAGGAATATCTCCTGGTCCGAATAGAGGAACTTCTTGATGACAGGGAAAATGTTTTCTGTCTTTACTCCAATGTTACCGGTTTGCATATTTCGTATAATTTAAAATTCAAAATTTAAGATTCGAAATTGACGCGGGACACGGGACTGCGGGACACGGGACAATGGGAACGTCTCGCGTCTCATGTCTCGAAGTCTCGCGTCCGATAGTCAAAATATGTGCCATCAACAAAATGTGACAAAATGGCAAGTTTTTTATATTTTTGCGACATCAAACCAAAGATAATGAGCGAAATCTACGACTTCTATAACAACGGTGCCGAGATAGGTCGACTGGAGCGAGGCCTAGGCATCGTGGAGTTCCATCGGACAATGGAAATCCTTGCGCGCTATATCGATGGCGGCAAAGTGATTTACGACATCGGCGGCGGCATCGGGATGTATGCGGCATGGCTGGCGAAGAAAGGCAACGAAGTCCATCTGATTGAATTGGCCGAAAACGCCGTGGAATATGCCAAAGCCAATATGATGCAGGATTGCCAATTCATTGCCGAGACGGGCAATGCCTTGCAAGTCAACCGTCCCGACGAGAGCGCTGATGTGGTGCTGCTGATGGGTCCACAGTATCATCTGCGTGATAGGGAAGACCGCATGCAGTCGCTCCGCGAGGCGTTCCGAGTGCTGAAGAAAGGCGGTCTCTTGGTGGCGGCGGGCATCTCCAAGTTCAGCTCCATGACTTGGGCTTTGTCGGTGTATGGCGAGAAGAAGAACGAGAACCTCATGGAATTCCTTGACGACCCTGTGTTTCTCAACATGATCAAGGGCGAGATGACCACTGGCGACCATATCAGACCGAAGGAATACCCGAAGTTTATTGCAGAGTCATATTTCACTACCTCTGACGAAATGAAATCGGAAATCGCTGAAGCGGGATTCATGGTGGAGAAAGCCATTGCCGTGGAAGGCTGTATCTGGTTCACGCCGCACCTCACCGAGAAATGGGAGGATGAGGCCAGCCGTGAACGCCTCCTCGACATTGTCCGCATCACTGAATCTGAGCCCGAGATGATGGGGATGAGTCCGCATTTTTTGGTGGTGGCTAGAAAATAAAGTGTGTATGTGACGGCCCTTCGATGCTTCGACAGGCTCAGCAACCTCAGGCTTAGGGACCTGCTTGTTTATTTGTTTAAGAAAAACTGTTAATTGTAACAAAACAATCCTTATTTTTGTAGGCAAATATAAAAAAGAATCAAAATATGAAAAAACTGTACGCTTTAATTGCGATGTGGCTTCTTGTGGGAAGCGCCTTCGCCCAAGTGCTTGTCAACGAGACCTTTGAAAATGGTAACATTGTAGACCAGACCCCGTCGGGCTGGATTGGCGATGGCGGCTGGAAAGCTGGCATTACCATTCCAGACGACAACACAGCCCGTGGCAGAAAGCCGCATACGGGCGACTGGTATATGTACGCCACCTATAACACCGACGTGTGGATTTACAAGGAAATCGACGTAACGGAGGGCAACTATTACCGCGTTTCGTTCTGGTATGCCACCTGGCACGTTGACCATTTCAACTTGGAAGTGAAAGCTGGTGTAAACTCCAATCCTTCGGCGATGACGGAAACGGCTGTGCCGATGATGGTGGTCGCCAACGAAGAATTTGAACAGACTTCGGGCGTGTTCCAGGCAACCAGCTCGGGCGCTTATTATGTCGGTTTCCACAGCGTGGCCGACAACGGGCCATGGTATTTGTCGATTGACGACATCATCATTGAGGAGTCGGCGCAATACATTGTTGATGTGGAGCAACTCACGGCTGACACTTCCGTTTATTTGGGTGAGCCTGCCTACTTGCGTTTCCGCCTTGATAATATTGGAATGGAGTCAGATACCTATCAGTTAACTAATACGAGCGACCTGCCGTTAGAGTTTTATCAGAATGGCACCCAGGTGACCGAGGTGAACGTGCCTTACAATACCTCAATGGAATTGGTGGCCAAAGCCACTCTTCCGATGGATTTGAGCGATAACCAAGTCGTTCATGCTACCTTCGATGTCGTTTCAAGCCATTCTGCACCAACGCAAAGTGTGGATTTCCAAATTACCGCTATGGCTCCCTTCGCTGATTTCCCTTTGGAGGAAGGCTTTGAGAATGACTTCGTGCCCTTCGGTTGGCAAAACAACATCACCAATGGCAACTACGCTTTTGACCGCATAACAAACGGTTCCACGCCAAGCGCGACGCCACATGAAGGTAGCCAATACATGGCTCGTTTCTACACCTACACTAATCCTACTGGAGGCTCGGCTGAATTGGTCTCGCCCAAGATGGACTTGAACGAACATGATAATATCGTCAGCTTCTGGATGTTCCGCAACAGTAACCCAAACATCAACAAGGTTGACCGTATCAATGTGTATTACAACGCTGTGCCTCGTTCGGAAGGCGGACAATTGCTCGGGACCATCCATCGTTGCACTTATAAGGAACCTGTCGTCGCTGATGTGGACGACTGGTATGAATATGCCTTCACCTTCGATTGTCCCGATGATTATGGCTTCATCATCTTCGAGGGCATCAGCGACTATGGCTGGAACCTGTATTTGGACGACATTTTCATCAATAGTTCCTCAGAAGACCACGAGGCTCCTACCTTGATTTCGGTCACGGGCAATCAGGCCTATGCCGACACGGAGATGAGCTTGAAGATTCGTGTTCACGATGCCTCGGAAATGCCTTCCACTTTGGCAGCTACCTATACCATTTGGGGCACGACCCACGACCTGTTTTTCACCATGGATAGAAACGATAGGGGGAATTACGATTACACCGCCACTATTCCTGCCTACGATAATCACACTCCTGGCACAATGACCATTCAGCTTGTGGATGCCTTGGGCAACAGCGCGTTGTCGGAAGAAATACCGATTCATTGGGATTATCAATGCCCTCTTCTTTTCGAGACTTTCGAGGAATGCGGCACCACATTTGGTTTGCCCGAAGGTTGGACCACGGATGGCAACCCAAGTTGGTGGGATTGGTCGTTCCAAGGTACCATGTATTATACTGATTATTACGAAAATAGTTACGTAGTACAACCTCATAGAGGAAGTAAACAGGCCGTGTTGGAATGGGATAGCAGCGAAAGTCCATCGCCACAAGACCAAACCTTGATTACGCCTGTGTTGACCATCACGAGACCCACCGTTTTGCAGTTCTGGACTTGGGTGCAATATGGCACTGACGGCTACGACCGCTTTGCTGTTAGAGTGTACGATACTTACAATGGCACTTGGGAAGACAAATGGGATGCCGCAGACATGCCTTACGGACAAATCAACGCATACAACGAGCCGATTTCCATTGATTTGGACGAGTACATCGGTAAGAACATTAAGATTGGTTTCAGAGGTTACAACATCTTTGGTGAATGGCTGGCTTTCGACTGGTTTGTCGATGATGTGAAGGTTGTGCCGACCGATACTACCAATGTGAATGTGAATGAGTTGGCCGCTACTAAGTTCAATATGTATCCCAATCCCACCAAGGACAAGGTTGTCATCGAAGCGCAAAGCCATATCCAACAAGTGACGCTGATGGGCATCAAGGGAGAGATGCTTGAGGACAGAAAGACCAACTCGAACAAGGTGGAACTGAACCTGGAAGGCTATTCCCAAGGCATTTATGTCGTCCGCATCGTGACCGAAGATGGCGTGGCTACACAAAAAATCAACTTGATTGAATAGGGGAGAAACACATAAGAAACGCATTCCGCTCTATGCCAAGATTTTGTTAGGCATGGGGCTTGGCTTGGGCTTCGGCTTTCTGGCTATGGCTTTGCATTGGGAGGGCTTTGTTCATGACTGGGTGGCACCGTGGGGTACTATTTTCATGCGCTTGCTCAAGTTAATTGCCGTGCCTTTGGTATTGGTGTCGCTCATCATGGGTGTTGTCAACCTCAAAGACATCCGCAACTTGTCGCGCATCGGCTTGAAAACCATTTTGATTTATGTCTGCACCACGATTATCGCGGTAAGCATAGGTTTGGGCATGGTCAGCGTCATCATGCCGGGGAAGGTTTTCCCGAAAGACCGACAGACGGAATTCATGGAGCGTTACGAGCAGACCGTGGTGGAGCGCGAGGCACAGATGCAACAGGTAAAAGATGAGTCGCCTTTGCAATTCATGGTCGACATGGTGCCTGAAAACATTTTTAAGGCCTTGGGCGACAACTCCAAGATGCTGCAAATCATCTTCTTCGCCCTGCTTTTCGGTGTGGCCTTGATTGTCGTGGGACCTTCGAAAGTGCCTTCGGTGGTGCGTTTCTTCCAACAGTTGAATCTTGTCTTGCTTAAAATTATCGACTTCATCATGGCATTCGCCCCAGTTGGCGTATTTGCTTTGATGGCGGCCTTGATAGTGGACTATGCGGGCGACGTGGGCATCTTCTCCGCCTTGGGATTGTATGCCCTGACGGTGGTGCTGGCCTTGGCAGTCATCATCTTCTTGGTGTATCCTTTCATCATGCGGGTCTTTGGCAAGCGGACGATAAGGCAGTTCCTCAAAGCGGCGACACCTGTGCAGATGCTGGCTTTCACCACCAGCTCAAGCGCTGCAACGCTACCTTTAACGATGGAGCGCACACAGAAGCATTTGGGTGTTTCCGAGGAAGTTTCGTCGTTTGTGCTGCCTGTAGGCGTGACCATCAACATGGATGGCACGAGTTGTTATCAGGCGGTGGCGGCGGTGTTTTTGGCGCAGGTCTTGGGTTTAGACTTGACTTTCGGACAGATGCTGCTCATTTTGGCCACTGCCACCATATCATCGATAGGTACGCCGGGCATCCCAGGCGGTTCCATCGTGATGCTGATGATTGTGCTTGATTCGGTTGGCATCCCCATTGAAGGCTTGGCGCTCATCTTGGGCATCGACCGACCTTTGGACATGCTTCGCACCGTTGTCAATGTGACAGGCGACATGACGGTGTCGTGTGTCGTCGACAACAGCAATAAAACCGCAAGTGATTAGGGCTTGCTTGTAAAAGTGTGTAACTGGATAAATTATACTATTTGCCGCAGCCTAACTTTTCAGATTTCTCTTTGTAGAGATCTTTGAGTTTATCTCCAAATTGGTTGAGCTCGGCCTCTTCCTTTTCGGTTACCTTTTCTCCTTCGGCATACTTTCGTTCGGATGCCAAAGCCATTTCTAACATGTCAGTAACAGCTTGTTCCAGCTCTTCGCAAGTGCTGGCAGCCTTTATGGATTTCTCCGCTTGCTCGTAAATATTCAAGCCGTCTTGATACTCTTTTGAACCTTTGCCCCCTCCACATTGTGTGAAAGCGAGCAGCATCATGCCTGAAAGGGCGACAAATAACAGTTTTTTCATGGGATTTGATGTTAAATACGCTACAAAAGTAGGAAAAAAACGATAAACGCAAGATTTTTGCCTATTTTTGCACTTGCAATTTAATCCTATTATCTGATGAACAAGACTATAAAAACATGGGTGATGGCCGCCATCCTGATCTTTTGCGGCACAAGTATGATTGGCTGTGGCAATAAGCCTGCTAAAGAGCAACCTGTTGAAACACAAGCTGAAATCGTTCAGGTGGAAGAAGTTGTGCCTGACGCAGAGCTATGCAATTTAGCCGTCACGAACTACTTGGAAAACGTGATTGGAAAGAACTACGCTGAAGCTGAGCATTGCATTCCTTGCCCTATTATCATTAGCACGAATGATGCAAATAAGGATGATGTTCTGGTTTTGGGCGACTTCTGGGTGTTTAACTACAACATTTCGGGCGACACGCTGAAGACCATTTCGGGAGGCGATCATCCTGGATTGATGCATCTTAAGAAGAACGACAGCGGCTTTTTCGAAGTGACTGCCTTCGAAGCTGTTGAGGATGGTGCTGGCAATTTGGAAAGTGCCAAGAAGATTTTTGGTGATCAATTTGATGCATTCTGGGAAATCAACAGCAACTCGGAGAAACGCGAGGGTTTAAGACTGCAGTTTGTCGCTGACTATGTGAAGAAGCATGACTTAACAGTCAAATATCTCCAAGACTTTGGCTGGCCTGCGGTAGCATTGCCGGAATAAAGCTAAATCTCTTTTGTTTTTGCAAATAATCCAATCATGTCGGAAAATCTTTATAATTTTCTGAACCAAGTCAGTGTGGCCGCTGAGCAAAGCACCTTGGTGAAGATGACGCTGAGCAAGCCCGCCCAAAAGCACGACGAGCTGCGCAATGTCTATGTGAAGCCTGTTTTGATAAAGGAGAAACGGTTGTTCGCTTTCACCTATCACTATGAGCGTCGCGACGAGGTGAAGAACTACGATGTCACGCAAATGTTTGATCTGCTGAAGGAAATGCTGCCCAATCGTTTTTTGAATGCCGTGCTTTTCACCGTGAACGAGGATGTCACTTTGTTGGTGTCAAGCAAAGGCAAGGCGACAATCCAGACCAAGAAGGTGCAGGAATGTCGTGAGCAGAACCTGGAGCACGACAAACAGAAAGCCCGACTCATCAATCCAGCGAATCCATGGTGGTATCAACTTGGCTTGACGACGCGCGAGGGCAAGATTACCGCCGACATGCAGCATAAGTTCAAGCAGATTTACAAGTACGCCGAGATTGTGGAAAGTCTCATCAAACCGATGAAGTTTGAAGGTACGGTCCATATCGCCGACATGGGGGCGGGGAAGGGGTATCTCACTTTTGCCTTGCACGAGCTTCTTACCCAACGCTTGAATCTTGATGTCGACATCAAAGGCGTGGAAATTCGTCCCGACTTGGTGCAGAAAATCAATGAAATCATCAAGGCCGACAACTTGAAAGGCTTGGAGTTTGTGGAGAGCAGCATCGAGGCTTATCATCCTGAAAAGTTGGATGTGCTGATTGCACTTCATGCCTGCAACACGGCCACCGACGATGCCATCGCCTCAGGTATCAAGGCGGGTGCGGAGCTGATTGTCTGCGCCCCTTGCTGCCACAAGCAAATCCGGCAGGAGATGGAACGCTCGGGCCGTTACGATGCCATTACACGTTACGGCATTTTCCTCGAGCGCCAAGCGGTGATGATTACCGACACCATTCGTGCCTTGATTTTGGAATACTTCGGTTACAAGACCCAAGTGATGGAGTTCATCGAGATGGAACACACACCGAAGAATGTGCTTTTGGTGGGACGGAAAACCAAAGCTCGTGTCGACAGAGAACGCATTGCAGAGCAAATAGAAAGCCTTAAAAAGCAATATGGCATCAATAGGCATTATCTTGAAACCATATTGCCACTGAATGGCTGATTTATTTTTGTTGTTTTGTTAAAGTAATTGAATAATTTGCTATTTTTGCAACTCATTTTAATAAGTTGCAGGTAGGAATTATGGCTTACAATATCTTCATCAGTTACAGACGTAAAGGCGCAGGTGCAGGCGTGGCAGGCGAGTTGCAGGCCAAGCTTGAGAACTTGGGCTATAAAGTCTTCCTTGATGTCGACGAGATTGGAAGTGGGCAGTTCCCCGAACAAATCGAAAGGGCCATATCAGAGTGTAAAGACTTTATCCTCGTGTTGTCGCCTGGTACGCTCGACCGCTGTGTTGAGGAAGAAGACTGGGTGCGCCGCGAAATCCTACAAGCACAGAATCAGAATAAAAACATCATCGGAGTGGGACTGCCAGGCTTTTTTATGCCTGAAGCTGAATCGTTGCCTGAGCCATTGAAACCGATGACCACCATACAGGTCTTTTCGTGGACCCACGAATACCGGACGGCTTCTTTTGCAAAGATTGCCGAGAATCTTGTGTCGACACAACTCAAAAAGAAGAAAAATCATCGATTAAGATTGTATCTGTTGTCGGCCCTTCTTATTATTGTGGCGGCAGTGGTAGTGGCGGCAGTGACGAAAAAACCATCTGACACTGTGGAAGAGGTTGTTGAGACGGAGCAGCCTCAAAAAGAGTATCAATTGTATGATTATCATGCAAAGAAGGCGATTGAATTGACCCAGGATTTGCCCAATAGTACTGAGTTTAAGGATAATTTCTTAAAGTTGGTTTCGAATGCGGAGCCGTTTGAGAAGTTGATGAAAGGCATTGCCGAGTGTGATTCGGCTTTGAATCTGAGAGAACAATCTGGAAGTTTAATTGTTGATTCATACGACATTGAGAACCAAAAAATAGAATTGCTTAATCTTCGACAGGATTATCTGAGTACCATCTTGAATGACGTCAAGGATATGTTGGATTTAGACGCTGCCGAGATGACCAGACAGGATTTGGAAATTGCAGATATTTTGGCACTTCCTGAAGAAAAGCCGATGCTTGACTCTATTAAAGCAGTCGTAAAACATAATTCAAAATAACATCATGAAAAAAGGATTTCTGCTGACGCTCATTGCCTTTTTTTTGTGCCAGTTAACGGTCGTGGCCCAAAACTATGACCGTTACAATTATTTTCACGATGAGGCGGTGAAGCTGAAAAATGAGGGAAAACTAAACGAAGCTAAGGAAAAATTCAAGAAAATCAGAGTGGTATGCAAAGGTGGCATTCCTGATGACAACGACCTTGATAAGATGATTAGGGAATGCACAACGATGAGTTTTTCAGAGAACGAGCTCCAATTTGAAGCCAAAGGCAACCAGACCAAGCAAGTGAATGTCAGGGTGAATGCTGACACTTTTAAGGCCAGCAGCAACGCAAAATGGTGCAAGGTGAACAAGAAAGGCAATGCGGTCACGGTTTCTTGTGAAAGGAATGACAGCCCAGTCGCTCGCAGTGCAAGTGTGTCGGTTTCTGCTGATGGCAAGACAATGTCGTTTGGCGTGTCGCAGCATGGCGGGAATCTTGAATTTGAAGCTGTTCCTGACAAGGTGCATTTCTCAAAGCAAAGCGAAATAGTCGGGATTTCCATTACCACTAATGCCGATTCGTGGGATGTGGATTTCTCTCCTTCTTGGATTGACTATCAAGTGAGTGATAGTATGTTATACCTCGAGAGTAAGCAAAACGAATTGGCGTCGGTGCGTGAGGATACGCTTTATCTCATTGTCATCGATGAGCGTTTCCCCATCGCTGTCAGTCAGGCTGCTGCAGATACGACCATTTCCGTCGACAAGGCAGAGTTGGTGTTTCCAAGTACGGCATCGGAGGAAAGGTTAACAGTGCAGTGTAACCTTAACCAATGGCGTGTGTCATCTTCTGACGATTGGATACTTGTTTCGGCCGAAGTGGATAAGGTAAAGGTGACTGTTGGTCAGAATGAATCGCTTTTCAGCCGCCATGGTTGGGTGAAACTTGATTTGGGCAAAAAGAGTTGTGTAGTGCCCGTTCATCAGTACGCTTTCACTTCTCCACTTCCTGAGTTGACTTCTGAAATTAAGGTTGATGCCGCCTCAAGCAAAGGCTCGGTGGCAGTAAATAGCCTGCCTTCCGATTTGAAGGTCACCGTCATCGACGACGCAGGAGAATCGAGTGTGAAGTATACGCCTTTTGACCTGCCTGTCGATTATGGCCATTATTCTTTGCAGATGGGCTTCGAACGCCGAGAGGTGTTTGCCAACGAGCAACAGCAGGATGTGGTTTTCAAGCCGGGACTTCGTTTCGCTGCCCTTACTTGGTCGCCTAAGAAAGCCTTCGGCATGATGAGCGGTTTTGTGAGTGCCAATTCTTGGGGCGCTTACACGCATGTGCAAGCCAATACGCCTGTCGTGACCAATTTCAATACTGAAAACCCGGAATTGGCAGGTTACAATATCACCTTTGGCCCCGTTTTCCGCCATAATAAGTTCCCCTATCTCGGTGCATACGCTGGTGTCGGAATCGGGGGCTATGTCAGGGAACCTCATGTGGGTCTTGACTACGAAGCGGGTTTGATGGGATTCTATAAAAATGTGATGATTACGGCGGGCTTTCATACTTCACGGATGTTCAAACCTTCGGTAAAAAGCACGGGTTTTGTGCTGGGTGTCGGCGGCTACCTGAAACGGTATTATGACTCTGATTTGGGGTATTGCGCCAGCGACAGCCGCCGTTGGATTTCAGTGAATTATGTTTTTCGCCCCACTGAAAAAGGAAATGGTTTCATGGTTGGCGATTTGGGAAACAGAAAGGTGCGCGCTTATATCAAGGCACTTTATCTGTTGCCGGAGCCATCGATGGAGTTGCCAACGGAACAGCCGGCGGAAAGGGTTGCCGATAGCGTAAAGATACGTAATCTTGAAGGGAGTGCGGGAATCTTGTTTACGCCTGTTAATGGGTTGATTGACTTGTGTGTAGGCGTTTCGGCAGCGATGAATATCACAGGTCTGGAAAAACGTTTCCAAGGTCTTGGCGTCGAGGTGGGAACCATCCTTAATATTTGGCGATTCCCCATCACCGTGTTCCTCCACGAATCAGACATTTTGGGAGAACGCCATCTTTGTGTTGACTTTGGCTTTGGCTTCCATTTGGGTGAATTTGGAAAATCGAAATGTAGTTATCAATAGTTGTTGTCATGAAAAGAATAGTGTTTTTGTCGCTGATGCTGACGTTGCTTTCTCCTTTTATTAAGGCACAATCCCCCGATCGTCTAAAACGGGTGCGACTGGAGACTTTGGAAGGATTTCTTTCAGTGAATCAAGGAGAGTTTCAGGCAGAGTATAATCTTATGCCCAATATGAGCACACAATCCGTGTCGACTTATTATGATTATCTCTTTGTGGCAAGAAATGAGAAATTGGGTATGTCGACCATTTATGCCAATGGAAGGATCCTGCTTCCCTATAAATATGACGTGAGGGTCTTTAGGATGGGTAGCACTTGGAAGGATTGCGTTTTTGTCCTCAAGTATTTTGAGACCTATTCGCATGAAATCGGCTATGGGATGGAAACGGTGTATGCCTATGGCTTGCATCAGATGATTTGCGATAGTGTCATAAGCATTACTAACGACGGCTATGTCTATAAGTTGAACGGTGAGTATTATTACAGCACCTATAATAAGCCGGCGGAGAAGGGACAGACGACTCAAATCGAGTGGCCCGAAAAGAAATCCTTCAAAGAGTCGGATAGGTCTCAGCTTTCTTCGAAAAGTGCCGATTGTAGGCTCTCCGATGGTGATGTGTATTATGCCTGTTCTGGAAAGGCTGCATTTCATTACTATTATCTTTATCAAGACCAATACATGCCCTACACGGTCTTGATTGTCGATGGTGAGCCTGTCGAGTTGTTTGGTGAATACACATACGAGACGTTGAGAATGAAGTTCTCATACAACGGCAAGCATTGGATGGCTGTCGCAAACGACCGTTTTTGGGTCGATGGAGAGATGAAATACGTGGAAGGCTATTCCATTTCGGATTTCCTTATCTCAAATAAGGGCGATTATTTCTATATGGCATCAAAGGTTGGTGAAGAAGATAAAGGTGAGACTTTGGTGCTGAACGGCGACATCATCCGCCGTCAAGCGATTGTAGGCCATTTCGCGTGGGACGCCCAACAAAAACTGAGATTCCATTTCCTCGCTGCGGGACAATGGTACGCCTATGAAGACGGCCAAATCAATAGTGTGACGAAAGAGTCGAACTCGGTTTTATACACGGATGACTTAATCGACAATCTTCCCATTGATCGGTTTTCGGCTGATGGTATGCACAAGCTGTCATACGTCACAGGTCGGAAAGGCGTTCAAATCGATGGCGTGAAAATGACGGAATCGGTTCCGTTCCAGGTTGTTTTCGACAAAAACGAGAAATGTTTTAGATGGAATGCCATCGAGACCACGATTGAAGGAAAGACTGATTTGGTGATATATACGTATTCGCTGTAAATTATTTCTTCAAAAGCGTGTCCCGATAAAGGAAAATTTTGTAATTTCGTGGACTTTTAGAAAACAACAGCATTCAATCAACTAAAAACATAAAACATCATGCAAAACATCGATTGGGCAAATTTATCATTTGGTTATTATCCAACGAATTACAATGTCCGCTGCTACTACCGCAACGGTCAATGGGGCGAATTGGAAGTGAGCTCCGAAACCACCATCAACATCCACATGGCAGCAACTTGCCTGCATTATGGTCAAGAGGCTTTTGAAGGTCTGAAGGCTTTCCGTGGCAAGGATGGCAAGGTGCGCATCTTCCGCCTCGACGAGAACGGCAAGCGTTTGCAGTCCTCCTGCGATGGCATTATGATGGCCAAGCTCCCCTTGGAGAAGTTTGAGGAAGCTGTCATCAAGGTGGTGAAACTCAATTCCGAGTTCATTCCTCCTTATGAAACGGGCGCTTCTCTCTACATCCGTCCCATGCTGATTGGTATGGGCGCTCAAGTGGGTGTGAAGCCTGCCTCTGAGTACTTGTTCGTTGTCTTCGTAACCCCTGTTGGTCCTTACTTCAAGGGTGGCTTCATGGCTAACCCATACGTCATCACGCGTAAGTATGACCGCTCGGCTCCTCTCGGCACGGGTATTTATAAGGTGGGTGGCAACTATGCCGCTTCCATGCGTGCCCACGTTGAGGCTTGTCATGGCGGTGAATACGCCTGCGAGTTCTATCTCGACGCCAAGGAGAAAAAGTACATCGATGAGGCTGGCGCTGCCAACTTCTTCGGCATCAAGGACAACACCTACATCACTCCTCAGAGCACGTCCATCCTGCCTTCTATCACCAACAAGAGCCTTATCCAAATCGCTCAGAGCTTGGGCATGAAGGTCGAACGTCGTCCTATCCCTGAAGAGGAATTAGCCACCTTCGAGGAAGCTGGTGCTTGCGGCACTGCTGCTGTCATCAGCCCCATTTCGCGTATCGATGACCCCGAAACTGGCAAATCATACACGTTTGGCAACGGCAAACCAGGTCCTTGGAGCGAGAAACTTTACAACAAGCTCCGTGGCATCCAATACGGCACCGAGCCTGACGAATTCGGCTGGATTACCGTTGTTGAAGGCCTTTGATGAAGGACAATTGAGAAAAAATTGAAAAAATGCGTCACAAAGTGGCGCATTTTTTTGATTAATATGTATTTTTGTGGCTTAAAACAATAATATTCAATACTGTTATACTATGAAGCGTTTTTCTTTTGCCTTATTGGCTTTGCTGGCTTTCTCTTTTTCGCTGAAAGCCCAGGTGTATGTGTCGACCACACCAGCTCACAGAAATGTTGTCCTCGAAGAATTTACGGGGCGTGGCTGTCAATATTGCCCTGATGGTCATGTCATTGCCAACCAGATTTCGGCTGATAATCCGGGACGTTTTTGGGCAGTCAATGTGCATGCAGGTTCGTATGCGCTTACTACGTTTCCGAATTTCAACAATCCGGATGCCTCGGCCATTCTTGGTGGCTTCATGGTCGACGGATTTCCGGCTGGAGTTGTCAATCGTTCCACTCCCGATGGGCAATCCCGTACCACGTGGCCAGCACTCGCTAGCCAACAAATGAGTCAAGCTGCTGAGTGTAATTTGGCAGGTGTGGTCATTGTTAATCCTTTGACCCGCTTGGCTACCATCACTGTTGAGGTATATTATACCGGCAACAGTGCCGTCAACGAGAACTATCTCACCGTTGCCATGTTGCAAGACAGCATCCTCGGCTCACAGTCGGGTGCCACGACATGGAATCCTGGGCAGATGATTGGTAATCAGTATGTTCACATGCACATCCTTCGCGATGTGATTACTGATGCATGGGGTGATGCCATCTCGCCAACCACGCAAGGCACTTTGATTACCCGTACCTTCGAATACCCGATTCCTGAAACCATTGGCTCTCCCAATGGTGTTGAGGTCGACCTCAGCAACATCCATTTCTTAGCTTGGGTTTCCGAGCGTTCCCAAACGTATGATTACCAATATCAAGGACAAATGTATCATTTTACTTCCACTCGTCCCATATTGAATGCATGTGAACTTGAATACATCCAGGGCGTTGATGATCCCATTTATCCTATCGTCGCCAACGTCTCCATTGACGGATTGTATGAATGCACCCAATCGAAGAACATCGAAATCTCCATCCAAAACATAGGTTCGAGTGCCATCACTTCAATGGACATCACTGCCGAATATGGCGGTGAGACTTATAATACCACTTGGGAAGGTGACCTTCAACCTTTTGGTAGAGAGAAAATTATGATTCCTGTGACGGCTCCTTTTGGCACCCATGATGTGGTAGTATTGATTACGTCGGCTAACGGACAACCTTACAGCTTCACTTCAACGAGTTCTGTTACCAGTCTCGAATGGTCCAACCTTGAAATCGAGGGTGAAGAGGAAACGCTGAAATTGATGCTGATGCAGGACAAGTTCGGCAACCAAATCACTTGGGAGTTCACGGCTGCCGACGGCACGGTGTTAGGCTCGGGAGGCCCTTACATGTTGCTGGCGGGTAATAGTGCCACTCAGATTCATGTTGAGAATGTCACGGTTCCGGTGAATGAATGTGTGAAGTTCACCATCCGTGATTCGATGGGTGATGGCATTTGCTGCAGTAATGGCAATGGCTATTACATCGTTAAGGATAGCCACAACCATACGCTCTTTGGCGATAATAGTAACGGTGATTTCGGCGAGGAAGCCTCTCACATGCTTTCAATCAAGGCACTTGACGATGTCGAAGAAAATGCCGATCAAACGCTGTTAATCTATCCCAACCCCACTTCAAGCGTGTTGAACATTCAAGGTGAAGGTATGACTAACCTTGAGGTTTACAATGTTGTTGGTCAATGTATTATGAGGAATGAAGTCAACGGCAATGTGGCTCAAATCAACATGGAGCACATGAATAGTGGTATCTATTTCCTCCGTGTCCATGCCAATGATGGTTCCGTACAGAGCCGCACCTTCACGGTGGCGCGTTAATGGAGTCATGCATTACAACGAAAAAAGTCGTCTCATCCGAGGCGACTTTTTTATTGGTACAATTGGGACAAAGACCCAACAAAGAACGTCATTGCGGACTTGATCCGCAATCTCATGAACCTAAACCAGTCCTTTCTCCTTCAGCAACTCGCTCATTTGCGATTGCAACTTCTTGGCTTCTTCGCCAGCCCTAATAGCAAAATCACTTCCATTGGAAGCATAAATAATGCCTCTCGATGAGTTGACGAGCAAGCCACATTCATCATTTAGGCCATTGTGTGCCACGGCCTGCAAGTCTCCGCCTTGGGCACCCACGCCAGGCACAAGGAAGAAATAGTCAGGCAACATCTTGCGGATTTCGCCCAGCTCTTCGGGATGCGTCGCGCCGACCACAAACATCATCTGTTCCGAGGTGGCCCAAGTGGTGGCGGTTTGCAGTACTTGTTGGTGGAGCATCCGCTCACCGACATTCAGGTATTGGAAGTCTTGAGAGCCTTTGTTGGAAGTCAAGGCCAAAAGGATGACCCATTTGTCCTCGAAGTTGAGGAAAGGCTCCACGGAGTCTTTGCCCATGTAGGGCGCTACGGTCAGGGCGTCGGCTTTCAAGGTGTTGAAGAAGGCCTTGGCGTAGTTGGCAGAGGTATTGCCGATGTCGCCGCGCTTGGCGTCTGCGATGATGAAAATGTCCGGATGGTTGTTGCGGATGTATTGGATGGTTCGTTCAAGGCTCTGCCAGCCTTTGGCACCATACACTTCGTAGAAAGCAGTGTTGGGCTTGTAAGCTACCGCGTATGGGGCTGTCTTGTTGATAATCTGTTTGTTAAACTCAAAAATGGGGTCGTCCATGACCAAGAGGTCTTGCGGGATCTTGTTGATGTCGGTGTCTAATCCGACGCAGAGGAACGACTGCTTTTTCTTGATTTGCTCAAATAACTGGTGTTTATTCATAGGATTGTTTATTGACACGGGACACGGGACTGCGTGACACAGGACAATGGTCTCGCGTCTCGTGTCTCGAAGTCTCGTGTCAGATTATTACTCATTATGATTCAATGTTTTCTTTCAGTCTTTCAGCGTTTTCCGCCATCTGCAGACGGTTGATAATCTCATCCAAGTCGCCATCCATGACGGCAGCGAGGTTGTAGACCGTCAAGCCTTCCACGCGGTGGTCGGTGACGCGGCCTTGGGGGTAGTTGTAGGTGCGGATCTTCGCCGAGCGGTCGCCGGTCGAGACCATGGTCTTGCGCTTGGCAGAGATGTCGCTGATGTATTTTTGGTATTCCATGTCGTAGATGCGCGTGCGCAGTCTGGCCAAGGCGCGTTCGCGGTTCTTGGGTTGGTCTCGGGTCTCGGTGCACTCGATGAGGATTTCCTGCATCTCACCCGTGTTGGGGTTCTTCCACATATAGCGCAGTCGCACGCCTGATTCCACCTTGTTCACATTCTGTCCGCCAGCACCAGATGAGCGGAAGGTGTCCCATTTGATTTCGCCCTCGTTGATTTCCACGTCGAACTCTTCGGCTTCAGGCAACACGGCCACCGAAGCGGCAGAGGTGTGGATGCGGCCTTGCGTCTCGGTTTTGGGCACACGCTGTACACGATGCACGCCCGATTCAAACTTCAAAATGCCATAGCAACCGTTGCCCGTGACGGTGAAGTCGATTTCCTTGTAGCCGCCGCTCGCGCCTTCGCTGACGGAGGTCACTTCGACCTTCCAACCGCGGTTTTCGCAGAATTTGGAGTACATGCGGAATAGGTCTCCAGCGAAAAGGCAGGCCTCGTCGCCGCCCGTGCCTGCACGGATTTCCATGATGGCGTTCTTGCTGTCTTGTGGGTCTTTTGGAATCATCATCACGCGGATGTCCTGCTCTAATTGCTCGATGCGCGTTTGGGCGGTGTCCAATTCTTCTTGGGCCATCTTGCGCATCTCCTCATCCTTCTCTGTGGCCAGGATTTCCTTGGCTTCTTCTACGTTGGCTTTCAAGGTCTTGTATTCCTTGAAGGCCATGACGATAGGCTCCAAGTCCTTATAGTCCTTGTTGAGCTTCACGAACTTCTTCATGTCGGAAGCCACGGCAGGGTCGGCGAGTTGTTCGCCCATCTCCTCCCATCGGTGCTTTATCGTTTCGAGTTTTGAGGTGATGTCCATGATGTGGAAAGAGGTTATTTCTTTTCTTCCTCTTTCAATTTATAAGAGGACTTGACGCGTTCTTCATTGGCTGCATTGGTGACATAGATATCCACATCCATAGTTTCTGGGTCGGTGACAGCCATAATGTTATAGGTTTCACCCGCCACAGCATCAAAAGTAATCAAATAATGCTTGTGTGGATTGTTCGATTCGGCAATGCTGCCAGCGATGGCACCACCAATGGCGCCTCCCAGAACGCCACCTACAGCTGCCGCACCCGCCTGATTGTCGTTCCATTGTTGGAAATGCCTTATTTCAACAGTATGTGTTCCAGGTAGAATATCGCAATGTTTAGGATATCCTTTGAAATAGTTTCCCACAGAAATGGAATCGACTTGGATAAGTAGGGCACTCTCCTGGGTCTTTCTTTTTTTGATGGTCAGTTTGTTAGTACCTTGATTGATAGTTGCTAGTGAGGCCTTTTCTTGTCTGGCACCGACATAGGCTTTTGTCGTACCGCAGGAATAAAAAGCCATAGTGCAGGCAATGCAAATGAGATAAAGTAACTTTTTCATATTCAGAAATGATATAAAGTTTCGTTGATGATTAGTATTCAAATGTTCCAAACTCACTCTTAATCGTCAATCTCTTTTGCTCCGAAGCCTCCACATGCCCAATAATCTGGCTGTCAATGTTGAACTCTTTGGCAATTTCAATCATCTCATTGGCGGCCTTTTCGTTGGTGTAGATTTCAAGACGGGAACCCATATTGAAGACCTTGTACATCTCGTGCCAGTCGGTGCCAGAGGCGGCTTGGATCATCTTGAACAAGGGCGGCAAGGCCAGCATATTGTCCTTCACAATGTGCAGCTTGTCAACGAAATGCAGCACTTTGGTTTGTGCGCCGCCGCTGCAATGGATGATGCCGTGGATCTGCTTGCGGAACTCCTTCAGAATGGGAATCATCAGCGGGGCGTAGGTTCGGGTAGGTGAGAGGATGAGCTTACCCACGTCCACGCCTGGGACCTCGGTCGGGTCGGTCAATTTATGCGGACCGGAATAGACCAAGTCTTCAGGGATGCTGTGGTCATAGCTCTCATCGTATTTCTCGGCCAGATAATGGTTCAGCATGTCATGGCGGGCTGAGGTGAGACCGTTGCTGCCCATGCCACCGTTGTAGCTGTCCTCGTAGGTGGCTTGTCCGTAGGAGGCAAAGGCCACAATGACATCGCCTGGCTGAAGGTTGTTCTCAATCACTTCGTCGCGTTTGATACGTGTCGTCACGGTGCTGTCAACGATGACGGTGCGCACCAAGTCGCCCACGTCGGCGGTCTCGCCACCGGTGAGGTATATACCAATGCCTAGTTTGCGGAGTTTCTCCAAGAAATGCTCCGTTCCGTTAATCAAGGCGGAAATCACCTCGCCGGGAATCAGGCTCTTGTTGCGCCCGATGGTGGAGGAGAGGAGCATGTTGTCGGTCGCGCCTACGCAGATGAGGTCGTCGGTGTTCATCACCACGGCGTCTTGTGCCACGCCTTCCCACACACTCATGTCGCCCGTTTCTTTCCAATAGAGGTAGGCGAGCGATGACTTGGTTCCCGCACCGTCAGCATGCATGATGTTGCAGTATTCGGAATCACCGCCAAGGATGTCGGGGATGATTTTGCAGAAAGCATTGGGATAGAGCCCCTTGTCGAGGTTCTTGATGGCATTGTGGATGTCTTCCTTTTCGGCGGAGACGCCGCGTTGGCTATAACGTTGGTTATCCATTATTTAAAAATGAGTTTTCTTTCTTTGGTGTCGAATTCAAAGTTGCCTGCCTCTTTCAAGGTCTTTTGTCCAATGACCCAGTTTTCAACCATCTTCTTGACGACTTTCACTTGCACGTCTCTGAGGGTCTTGTTGGCGATACGAATCTCTTTGATGACCACGATGGCATTGTTGGCTACCGAACCTGTTCCAAGTACGTTCTCGGTGTCGCCTACAAAGCTCTCGCGGTTGATGCGTCCTTCGCTCAAGAGCTTGAGCGCTGTCTTTTCTGACATGCTGAAGTCTGCGTTTTGACTGTACGTGAATAACTCCTTATAGCCGTCCACATGGGCATCGAAGGTGAAGTATCCACGTTGGTCGGTGGCGAAAGTCAGCCAGTTGACCTCGGTAGGATTGATGGCGATATTGACGCTATCGTTGACTCCAATCTCAGTGCGAGGTACGAAGTCTTTCGAGAGAATCCTAAACTCGGTGCGGCGGTTCATCTGATGAGCGGCTTCTCTTACCTCATTGTTGGGTAACTTGTTGATGAAGTCCTCGGTGAGTTGAGTGCCTGCCTTGAAGTCATAGCCTTTCACGGTCATGTCTTTCTGGATGGTACGTGGCACACGCTCGCCATATCCTTTGGCGGTCAAACGCAGCGGGTCGATGCCACGGATGATGAGATAGTCAACGACACTTTGGGCGCGTTTTTGCGACAGGATGTCATTGTGCTCGTCGGTGTCACGGGCATCGGTGTGTGAAGCTAACTCGATGGTGATGGTCGGGTTAATTTGCAGGGTCTCGATTAAGCCTTGCAGTGAGTCCTCAAACTGTGGTTTAAGATCCCATTTGCCCAAGTCATAAAGGATGTCAGGCAGCATGATGGGCTCTTCCGGGATGGGTTTGAGTTCGTATTCTTTCTCGAAGTCTTTGCTGAACTCTAGCCCCACGGTGGTCTCGGTGGCATTGAGGGTGAAATAGTTCTCTTTGTCGATGGTGATCTCGTAGGTAGTATTTTTGTTGACTTGTGACTCGCTGAAGTTGAAATAGCCTTTGTCGTTGGTACGGGTACTCATCACAGAGCCATCAGAACCCACGAAGCGCACAGTGGCGTTCGAGACAAACTGCATGGTGTTCTCGTCTTTGACAGTACCAGAGAAGGTGAATTTGATTTGAGGTTCCTCAAAATAGTAGATGTTGTCATCACCTCGGTTGTTGCCGCGGTTTGACGACATGAAGCCTTTCTCTTGGGTGGGGTGGAAGCAGATGGCGAAGTCATCGCTGGTGGAATTCATGGGGTATTTAAGGTTGACGGCCTGGCCCCAATTGCCGGCGGTGTCGATGGTGCTGACAAAGATGTCGAGTCCGCCCATGCCGCCATGGCCATTGGAGGAGAAATACAAGGTGGTGTCGTTACGCAGGAAGGGGAACACCTCGTCGCCTGCTGTGTTGATGTTCTCACCGAGGTTGAAAGGTCGTCCGAAGGGTTCGTTGGTGCTTTTCCGGGTGGATACCCAGATGTCTTTGCCTCCAAAGCCGCCATCTCGTTCAGCGGAGAAATAAAGAATCAGTTCATCGCCAGAGACGGTGGGGTGTCCTACGATGTCAAGGGTGTCCACGGTGACGATCTCCACTGGTCTTGGTGAGGAGAATGACCCGCCTGATTTGGATGCTACCATGATTTTGCATCCGTTCTTGCGGTGTTCTCCAGCTTCGCAACGGGTGAAATAGAGCTTGTTGTATGAGCTGTTCATGAAAGGGCTGCCATCGCTGTCGTTGCTGTTGATATTCTCACCCTTGTCGGCAAGCACAGGAGAGCTCCATTCACCTTTACGGTCTTGTTTGGCGGTCCAGAAGTCGCTAAACTCCTGCCCAGTGATGCCTTCTTTTTCGCCTCCGGTGGCTCCAGCACGGGAAGAGGTGAAGATGATTTCGTTGTAATTGTTACTGGTCCAGGTGGCGCCGTAGTCCGAGTTTTTGGAGTTGATTTTTTTCATCTCCGTGATCTCGTATTTGGATGGGTTCTCAATCCAGGTTTGAATCAAGTTAGTGGTCTCAATGCCTAGAGGGCCTCGTGGGTCATCAGGAACCATTTTGGTGTAAGTCTCATAGCATTCGAGGGCATCCTTGAATTTCTCGTTGCTTTTATACGTTTCTGCCAGATAGAGATAGACTTCGGGATGAGTGTTCGTGAAATCGGTCTTGATAACCCTTTTGTAATAGGGTTCAGCTCGTTTGTATAATCCGACAAGACGGTAACACTCACCCATTTGGAAGCTGATACGGGCACGCTCGCTCTTGTTGCGTTTGCTTTTCTTATAGGCTTTTTTGTAACGGTCAACAGCTTCCATATATTGCTTTCTGCCAAAGGCAAGGTCGGCGTTTTTTGCGGGATTTCTGCGTTGGGCATACAGGTCAGTGTCTAAGCAGAGACAGAGGATTGAAAGCAGGATGAGAATATATCTTTTCATGGTCATGTAATATTCAAAATAGTTCCGCAAATATACGAAAAAAAAAGAATCCCGCAATTACAACGGGATTCTTTCATTGTTCTTATGTTAAGAAAAGTTATTTCTTCTTGCTGTTCTCTGATGCTTCAGCGATTTTTTGGTCTTGCTTGTCACCTTTGATCAGGTTGTAAGCAATCGGTGAGGACAGGAACACAGAGGAGAAGGTACCAGCGAGGATACCAACGAGCAAAGCGAAGATGAAACCACGGATGGTGTCGCCGCCGAAGAAGAAGATGGCGAGCAACACGACGAAGGTGGAGCCTGAGGTGTTGAACGAACGGGTCAACGTGCTGTTGACAGCGTTGTTGATGTTATCTCTCCAGGTAGCCTTCGGGTGATTGGTGGTGTTCTCACGCACACGGTCGAAGATAACCACGGTAGCGTTGATGGAATAACCGATGATGGTCAACACAGCGGCGATGAAGGCCTGGTCAACTTCCATGGTGAAAGGAAGGATGTTGAAGAACAACGAGTACATACCGAGCATGATAATCGTATCGTGTGTCAACGCTGCGAGAGCGGAGAGACCATATTGCCATTTACGGAAACGAATGGCGATGTAAGCGAACATCAGGACGAGTGAGACGATAATAGCCCAGATGGACTTACGGGTCACGTCGCTGGCAATGGTGGCACCCACCTTCTGTGTACTCAGCACACCGATGGTCTCGTCTTCCGAAGAGAATTGATCTGCTGTGAGGTTCTGGCTGTAGAGGCCTTTCAAACCACCATAAAGGATACCTTGGATTTCGGTATCGACATCCGGGTTGTTGTCATCGATCTTGTACTTGGTGGTGATCTTCACCTGACCGTTAGGACCGTAGGTCTTCACTTCGGGAGTCTCCCAGCCGGCGACATTGACATTCGACAAAGCTTCACGTACTTGGTCAACTTTCACATCTTGGTCGAAACGCACGATGTAGTTACGACCACCCTTGAAATCGATACCCAGGTTCAGACCCTTGATAGCCAAAGAACCGACGCTGATGACGATCATCACGAGGGCGATGATGTAAGCGGTCTTGCGGAAAGCGATGAAGTCGAAGTGAGTGTTCTTCAGGAAGTTCTCGGTGAGTTTGGTGGTGAAGGAGATCTCCTTGTTCTTGTCGAGCATTCTCGAGAAGATGAGACGGCTGATGAAGATAGAGGTGAATAAGGAGGTGAGGATACCGATGCAGAGGGTGACAGCGAAGCTGTGGACAGGGCCAGTACCGAGGATGATCAGCACGATACCTGTGATTAAGGTGGTGACGTTACCGTCGATGATGGCGGAGTAAGCGTTCTTGTAACCAGCGTCAATGGCAGCGCGGAGGGCTTTGCCGTCGCGGAGCTCTTCCTTGATACGCTCGAAGATAATCACGTTGGAGTCCACAGCCATACCTAAGGTTAACACAATACCAGCGATACCAGGCAAGGTCAGCACGGAGCCGAGGCAAGCCAGCACACCAAACAGGAAGAATACGTTGACGATCAAAGCGATATCGGCAACGAGACCTGCTTTCTTGTAGAAGAAGATCATGTAAACCAGCACCAGGATGAAGGCGAACACCATGGACCACATACCTTTCTGGACGGATTCCTTACCGAGTGAAGGACCAACGACCTGCTCTTCAAGAATACGGGCAGGGGCGGGGAGCTTACCAGCTTTCAGGATGTTGGCCAAGTCTTGTGCTTCTTCGATGGTCATGCCGCCACCAGAGATTTGAGAACGGCCACCGCCGATTTCTCCGTTGACCACAGGATAGCTGTAAACGTAGTTGTCGAGGACGATGGCGATTTGCTTGCCCACGTTCTCACCGGTGAGACGTTTCCAAGCCTTGGCGCCTTCTGCATTCATCTGAATGTCCACTTCCACTTCGTTTCTTTGACCGTAGTCTTGACGGGCGTCGGTGATGACTTCGCCGCCGAGGGCGCACTTGTTGTCGCGTGACATCTTCAAGGCAACGAGTTCCAGGAACTCAGCCTCGCCGCCGTAGCTTTCAGGCTTCACGGTCCAAGCGAGTTTCATGTTGCGCGGGAAGAGGTTGGCGGTCTCAGCCAGCATGCGGTTGATGTTGGCGGTGTCTTTCACCTGGGCCATACCAACGCGGGCAGTCTGGGCAGGGCCATTCTGTGAGTAGCTGGGCTGCAACAGGGCGTACAGAGGGTTCTTGGCTCTGTAATTAGCTAAGGCCTCTTCTTCGTTGAGTTCTTCCTTGTTGCTGTCTTCAGCCAAATCGTTCAGCAGACCGTCTTCAGCCTTGGTGGTGTCGGCTTCGGCAACTGCTTCAGCAACAGCTTCGGTCTCGGCTTCAGGAGTGGTTTCGCTCTCTTCAACGGCAGTTTCGTTTTCAGCCAGTTCGGTCGTGGCTTGATTCTTCTCAGCCAGTTTGGTGTTGGCTTGGTCAAAATACTGGTAAACCTCACTGAAGTTGTAGGTCTCCCAGAACTCGAGCTGAGCAGTTCCTTGGAGGAGTTTACGGACACGTTGCGGATCCTTGATACCAGGAAGCTCCACCAAGATACGTCCGCTGCCTTCCAGCTTCTGGATGTTGGGCTGTGCCACACCAAAACGGTCGATACGGGTTCTCAAGATCTGATAGGAACGGTCGATGGCGCCATCGCTTTCTTCCTTCAACACTTTCAACACCTCGTTGTTGGTGGAGTTGACAGTGATGCCTTTGTCTTTGAACTCAAACAGGAAAATCGAGGCGAGTTTAGCATTAGGATCAACTTCTTCGAAAGCCTGGCCAAACAGGGTGACGAAGTCGCCTTCGCTCTTTTCCTGACGTTCCGTAGCCAATTCCATGGCTTTCATAAAAGTAGGATCGTTGGCGTTGGCTCCAGCCAGTGCCTTGACGATGTCCTTAACCGAGACTTCCAGGGTGACGTTCATACCGCCCTTTAAGTCCAAACCTAAGTTGATTTCTCTTTCTTTCGCATCACGATAAGTGTACTTCTTCACTAACAGATTGTACACATTGACGTTGCTGACGGAGTCCAAATAGTAGTTTTCCTTGGCCTCGTCGCCCTGGGCGTACTTGGCAGCTTTCTTCTCTACCGACTTGGTCACAAGTGTGAAGGAAAGCTGGTACAAGAAGATAAGCCCGAATACGATGGCTAACGCCTTGATTGCTCCTTTGTTTTGCATTGTAAATTTGTTTTAATTATTTGACTTTTAATATTTTAGATATTACTTTTTTCTCTTTTGCATAGATTAGAGCCTGCAAAATTACTTTTTTTTGTTCGATTACACAAATTGTTTTTAATATTTTAACCATTTGAAAATTTCCTTGTACGTAAGTTTCTTCCCGTACATGAGGATTCCGGTTCTGTAAATCTTCGCTGCAACCCATGTCATAGCTACAAAAGTGGCCAATAATAACAGGGCTGAAACGATAACTTGCCAGATGGGTACACCAAAGGGGATGCGGACCATCATCACCACGGGAGAGGTGAATGGTATCATCGACAACCAAAGTGCCAGGGGACCGTCTGGGTTGTTGACGACATAAATGGCCGATAACATGGAGATGATGAGCGGCACCGTAACCGGTAGCGTGAATTGCTGTGAGTCGGTGTTGTCCTCCACAATGGCGCCAATAGCAGCAAACAAGGTGGCATATAGAAGGTAGCCTAAAAGGAAGAAAATCATGAAACCGAGGATGATGGCTCCGAAGTCGATGGATTTCACGATGTTCAAGATGTTTTGGACGGACTCGTTGTCCATGATGTTATTGCTGTTGATCTCTTGGGTCATGACGGTGCCGGCGCTGATGGCTTCGGGGTTGCTGATTCCCAATGCGGCGGAGAAGCCGAGGTAGATGGCTCCGGTTAGCAGGATCCACATCAAAAACTGGGTCAAGGCTACTAATGAGACTCCGATAATCTTTCCCATCATCAGCTGGAAAGGTTTCACGCTGCTGACAATAACCTCGATGATGCGGCTGCTTTTTTCTTCGGACACGCCTTGCATCACCTGGCCGCCAAACATCATGATAAATACGTATATGAGGATGGAAAGGATCATTCCGATGATGAATTGTATCTCGGAGAAGGTCTCTTTTTCGCCACCTTCCTCGTCCATTCGTATGACCGTGAGGCTGACATCGGTTTTGATTTTCTCCAGAATGTCGGGATCCACGCCTGAGGCTAGTAGTTTTTGCACCTGAATCTCATTTTTCATCACATCCTTGATGTGGCTCTCCACATTCATAGGCACTTGCTTCATGCTGTAAACCACTGCACTTGAGGGGATGTTGAGCTGGGTCTCAGGGATATAGAGGGCAATATCGAATAATCCGTCTTGCACCAGTTTTTTGGTGGAGTCGATGCTGATATCGTCAAGGCGTATGAAAGTTTCGGTTTCCGTGTTGGTGAATTGTCGCTCATACCAGTGGCTCTGGTCCACCACGGCGATGGTTTTTTTCTCATCGCCTCCATGGAGGGCCAGTAGGATAGGTATGATGTAAATGGCCGCCATGAGCAAGGGACCTAAAAATGTCATGATGATGAAACTGCGCTTCTTGACACGGGTGAGATATTCCCTTTTGATGATAAGGCCGATCTTGTTCATGACTTTGCGTTTTTGGATTGAACTTCTTGAATAAAGATGTCATTCATCGAAGGAAGCACCTCCTGGTAGGATAACAAAGTGCCCATCTCCATGATTTTCATGAGCAATTCCTTTGGGGAATCATCGACTAAGGTGATTTTGAGACCGCCTTGGATTTCGTCTTCTTCGATTTTCAGGTTGAAGTCATCGGTGAGAGCCATGATACGGCTGGTGTCGTCGGCAAGGACAGTGATCTCATGGGTGGAGGTGTGGTGTTGTCTCCGGATGTCGGCGACTTTTCCTTCCAGTATTTTTTCACCTTTATTAATTAATGAGATGCTGTCGCACAATTCCTCCACCGAACTCATGTTGTGTGTCGAAAGAAGGATGGTGGCGCCTTTGTTGCGCAGCTCGAGAATGGATTCCTTCAACAGGTTGGCGTTGATGGGGTCGAAGCCAGAGAAGGGCTCGTCGAAGATGAGGATGTCGGGTTCATGAACCACGGTGGTGATGAACTGGATTTTCTGTTGCATGCCTTTGGATAGCTCTTCCACGGTTTTGTTCCACCATTCGTTGATTTGGAATCGCTCGAACCATTGTCTCAGCCGTTTTTCGGCTTCTGTTTTTGAGACTCCTTTAAGTTGGGCTAAATATACAGCTTGTTCGCCCACTTTCATCTTTTTGTACAGGCCGCGTTCTTCAGGAAGGTATCCTATGCGTTCGATGTGTTTGGGGCAGAGGGGTATGCCGTCAATCAGCACTTGTCCACTGTCGGGACCGGTGATTTGGTTGAGGATGCGGATAAGGGTGGTCTTGCCCGCGCCGTTGGGTCCCAGCAGTCCGTAGATGCTTTGTTCAGGTACGTTGAGGCTGATGTCGTTTAGCGCAAGATGGTCGGCGTAGCGTTTCGATACATGGTTGACTTCGATTTTCATAGTCGGGACGTGGGCTTAGCTGAAATAGTCGCGTACTCGTTTGAAGAACGACCGGTCGTCGTCAGTGGGGTTGGGTTTGAAGTTGCTGGACTGGCTAAGGTTTTGCAAGATTTTCTCTTCTTCTTTGGAGACTTTAGTCGGGATCCACACGTTGACGTTGACCAGTAGGTCACCTGTTCCGTAGCTATTCAAGTTGGGGAGGCCTTTCCCTCTGAGGCGCAGCACTTTGCCGCTTTGTGTACCAGGGGTGATCTTGATTCTGACTTTGCCGCTGACGGTAGGCACCTCCGCGTCAGTGCCTAAGATGGCGTCTGTTACGGAGATGAAGAGGTTGTAGATGAGGTTGCTTCCGTCGCGCTCGAAGTTCGGATCCTGTTCTTCTTCGATCAGTACCAGCAGGTCGCCGTTGATGCCGTTGTGTGGTCCGGCTCCGCCTTTGCCGCGCAGGGTGAGTTGCATGCCTTCACCCACGCCGGCTGGGATGTCGATCTCGATGATTTCCTCGCCTTTGACGATTCCTTCGCCATGGCAATGGGTGCATTTGTTCTTAATCACCTTGCCGGTGCCTCCGCAGGCAGGACATGTCGTGGCGGTCTGCATCTGTCCGAATAGCGAGTTGACCGTGCGGTACACTTGTCCACGACCTTTGCAGGTGGGGCAGGACTCCGTCTCACCGTTCTCAGATCCGGAACCATGGCAGTGTTCGCATGGCACGTATTTGTTGACTTTGATTTTTTTCTTGACTCCTTTTTCAATCTCTTGAAGGTTGAGTTTGACTTTGACACGGATGTTCGAGCCCCGTTGACGTGTGCCGCCTCCGGAACGCGATCCACCTCCGAATCCGCCGCTGAAGAAACTGCCTAAGCCAAAATCGGCGAAAAGGTCACCGAATTGGCTAAAGATGTCATCCATTGACATGCCTTGGCCACTGTATCCGCCACTGCCACTCATGCCAGCAAAGCCGAACTGGTCATAGCGGGCACGTTTGTCAGGGTTGCTCAACACCTCGTATGCCTCAGCTGCCTCTTTAAACTTTTCCTCGGCCTCTTTGTTGCCGGGGTTGCGGTCAGGATGGTATTGCAACGCCAATTTCCGGTAGGCCTTCTTCAGTTCCTCCGGAGTGGCATTTTTGTTGACACCCAATACCTCGTAATAATCTCTTTTGTCTGCCATATCATTCACCTTTCACCTTTCAATTTCCCACCACCACTCGAGCGAAACGAATCACGGTTCCGTTGAGTTTGTAGCCTTTTTGAATCACATCGATCACTTTACCCTTCTTTGACTCGTCGGGAGCGGGAATCATGGTCAGGGCTTCGTGTTCGTCTGTGTTGAAGTCGCTGTCAATGGCAACGATTTCTTCCAAGCCTTTCTTTTGGAGTGTGGATTTCAGTTTGTTATAAATCAACGTCACGCCTTGGAGGTCGGCTTCGTTGCCGTTTTTCTCCATGTTCTGAAGAGCGCGCTCGAAGTCGTCAAGCACCGGGAGCAGGTCTTTGATGACTGCTGACGAGGCAGTGGCCGACATCTCGAGCTTTTCTTTGGCGGTGCGTTTGCGATAATTGTCGAATTCTGAGTAGAGACGGAGGTAAGTGTTGTTCAGTTCTGCGTATTTTTCCTTGGCTTCTTCCAAGGCCTTTGCTTGCGCGCGTCTGCCTTTATGACGCTTGCCAGCGTTTTCTTCCTCTGACGGTTTTACATGTTCGTCGTTGGTGTTTTCGTTTTTTGTCTCTTGTTGGGGTTGATTCACTGGTTCATCTTCCTGAATCTCAATGTCTTTCTTTTCTTCCATAATATTTTTAAAATTTAATGATGAGGTGACATCATCAAACTGTTTGCCAATAAGATGATGTTGACAAAATGGCAGTGGGTAGGAGGGGTGTCAGATGCGCTCGATATGGGCACCGAGGCTGTTGAGTCGCAAGTCGATATATTGGTAACCTCGGTCAATCTGGTCGATGTTGTCGATGATGCTCACGCCGTTGGCTGACATAGCTGCGATGAGAAGGGCCACGCCGGCGCGGATGTCGGGTGAGCTCATGCGGATGCCACGCAGGGCATGATGATGGTCGAGTCCGATGACGTTGGCACGGTGCGGGTCGCAGAGGATGATTTGAGCTCCCATGTCAATGAGTTTGTCAACGAAGAAGAGACGGCTCTCAAACATCTTTTGGTGGATGAGGACGGTGCCTTTGGCTTGTGTGGCCACGACAAGGATGATGCTGATCAAGTCGGGAGTAAACCCGGGCCAGGGCGCGTCAGCAATGGTGAGGATGGAACCATCCATGAAGGTCTCCACCTCGTAATGGTCCTGGGCAGGGATCAAGATGTCATCGTTGTGGTATTCCATCTTGACACCGACACGGCGGAACATCTCGGGAATGATGCCGAGTTGTTTGATGCCAGCATCCTTGATGGTGAGTTCAGACCCTGTCATGGCAGCCATGCCGATAAATGACCCTACTTCGATCATATCAGCGAGCAAGCGGTGACGTGTTCCGCTCAATTTGCTCACACCTTGTATTTTAAGGAGGTTGGATCCCACTCCTTCGATGTGGGCACCCATACGGTTCAGCATCTCGCACAGTTGGACGAGATAGGGTTCGCAGGCGGCATTGAAGATGGTGGTCTCGCCCTCGGCCATCACAGCAGCCATGACGATGTTGGCGGTTCCGGTGACTGAGGCTTCATCAAGCAGCATATAACAACCGTGAAGCCCTTGAGGGGCATTCGCTTTCTGTATGGGTCCGTCGTTGCTGAAGATGGCACCGAGTTTCTGTAGGCCAATCACATGAGTGTCCAGTCTCCTTCGCCCGATTTTGTCACCACCGGGTTTGGGCATGTAGGCGGTGCCGAAGCGTGCTAACAGCGGGCCGAGCATCATGACACTGCCTCGTAGTCTGGAGGCTTTTTGAATGAATTCCGGAGTCTGAAAATAATCAAAGTCAATCGTCTTGGCCTGAAGCGTCGCTTTGTCAGGCGTGTTTCGGATGACTTTCACCCCCATGCCTCTTAGTAAATCGATGAGGTTGTTGATATCCAGAATGTTAGGAAGGTTTTCTATGGTGACTTCCTCTTCGGTCAGCAGGGTGGCGCATAGAATCTGCATGGCCTCGTTCTTGGCGCCTTGGGGCACAATCTCTCCTTTGAGTTTGCGGCCACCTTCAATCCGGAATGATCCCATGGCTTAAAGCAGTTGTTTCCTTTTTTTGTAGTTCGGGTTGTTGGGGTTGTTCATGTCGGCCTTGAGATTCGACTGTTTCTTTTTCTTTTTCTTGCTTGTAGCCATGGCGCTTTTTTGTGCCAGCACAGGCTTCGACAGGATCTCGTTGGTGCCGGAGAGTTTGGTCTCTTCAGAAAGAACCAGTTTTCCATTCGAGATCACCCTAAGGTCCTCGAAAATCTGCTGGTCGTTGACAACGTTGCCGTTCCATTCCAGATAGTTGCGTTTCATCTGGTTGGCAATGGAGTAGGTTAACGCTTCCCGGGTTTCTTGGTCCTCCACTTCCGCGGCCAGTTCAATCATCTTCACCATGTAGTTTCCATAATGCCCGTATTGAATCTTGTTGTTCTGATAATCAATATGATGGGGTTTGGAGCTCTCGTTGAGAGGTTGTGGCGGCTCGAAAGGACTGTCCACGTCCAGTTGATAGTTGGATATGATAAAGAGGTGATCCCAAAGTTTATGGATGTAATCTCCTGATTCTTTTACTTGCGGGTTCATTTGAGCCATCACAGACACGATGAATCGGGCTGCCTCGGTGCGTTTGTCGCGGTCTTCGATTTGCAGCAGATGACGTATCATCTCCTGCATGTTACGTCCGTATTCTGAGATAATGATAGAGTCGCGTTCCGTGTTGTACAATAATCCTTGTTTATCCATTATTTCGCTTACTTCACTATCAGTTTGTTGTTAAGGATTAAGGCATCGTTGGAGAAGACTTTCACCAGATAGAGTCCAGGGGTCATGTCGCAGTTGAGTGAGCAGGTGTTGTCCGTCATCGTTGTTTCTTTCACCACTTGTCCCAGCATATCGACCACTTGGATTGTCAGGGATGTGTTGTTGCTGAGTTGTTCTGGCAAAGCAAGGCGGAGGTTATCATTATGCTGTAAGGGGTTGGGATACATTGTAATCATGCCGGCCAGCGCTTCTTCCTGACTAAGGGTGTTTTTGAAGGAGAGGGCGCACGGGGAGTCTAAGGAACCCACCACGGTGTTGTCGTTATAGACGATGCGCATGTTGTGCTCTTCAGAATAGACGGCTCCAGTGGTGCGGTCGAGAAGACGGAACTCGATGTTTTCGCCGCCGTTGCCGGCGATGGTCAGGAATGCCGTGTAGCTATCAGTGCTCTTTACATACTGAATTGGGGTGGTGCCTCTGCATTCGTCACCATAAAAAGCACCAAGTTCAAAATCCTCGCCTCTCAAAACTTCACCGTTCAGTTGAATGGTGGCGATGAGGTTCATGTTCAAAGCAAAGTCCTTGTAGTTGGCATTCCAGAACGTGGTGGGAGTGTCTTCCACGACAGCGCTTTTGGATCCAGTGGCATAATGGAACGTGCTTTCTTCTCCGTTGGAAAGCAGGATGTAACCCTCACCGGGGGTCAACTGGTTCAAGGTGCCAGTCCATTGATGGTCAGAGGCGGAGTAGGTCGAGAAAAACTTTTGCGACTTGATCAAGTCGTTGTGCTGTGCATTATAATTGGCCAGAGCTACTGAAAGGTCGGTGGCTTCGGAAACGGGATAGCCAATCCAGTTCCAGCCGTTGGAGATTTCGATGGCGACATTCTCAGGTGAAACCGGATTGCCTTCAAGTTGGAAGGTGGTCGATTCGCTGCTGATTAACAGGAGGTACATTTGGCTGTTGCTCAATTCCTGAAGCGTACCCGTCCAAACGTTGTCATTGTCAAGTGAGACGAATGAAGTTGCGTTTTTGATCATCGATGCGTCTAGATTCAGCGCATTTTCCAGCTTGGAAAGGCCGTTGTCCGACAAATCGATATAGGAAGACCACCATGCGAAACCATTGTTGAGTGAATACTCCTGGGTTTGGGCAATGTCTTGGTTCCAGGCTGGTTGATGGGTTTGAAGTCCGTGGGTATTAGGGATAATAGGCTGCGCCATCAGAATCGTTGTGGTGAGCAAGGTGAATAAAAGAGTAATGGTAATTCTTTTCATATTTGATGATTTTTTATTAATTTCAGACTTTTTGAAAATCGGCTTCAAAAATACGATGCTTTTTTTAAATAAACAAGTAAAATCAAATAATTTTCAATTTAGCAAATTTCAGCATCAGTTGTTTGGTTCCGGAAGCGTCAAAATGCACAGTGGCTTTTTTATTGGCTCCAGCGCCGTCCACGGAGAGGATGGTGCCTGCGCCGAATTTTTGGTGCATGACGCGCATGCCTTCTTGCAAAAGGTCGGGATTGGAGGGCTCGAAAGGTTGTCCTGGGGTGTTGATGGTAGATTGTTGTGTGGTACTGAGAGGGTTTGCTGCGCTAACTTTTTTGAAGCCATGTTTTTCGGGGTTCGTAATGGTGGAGCCACTTCGTGATGAACCGCTAAAGGTGGTTCCGCTGGATCCGAAGCCCGAAGGCCGACGGCCCCAGTTGCGGCGTTCCTCGTCGAACGAGGAGGATCCATGGAAGGTGGCTTTTTTCGGCTTGTCGATGAGTCTTTCGTCGATTTCCTCGATGAACCGAGATGGCTCGCTGAGGGTGAGGTTCCCGTAACGGTATCGGCTCTCGGCGCAACTGAGGGTGAGTTTGGTCATGGCGCGGGTGACGGCCACATAGAACAGTCGGCGTTCTTCTTCCAGCTCTTCTCGTGTGCTGAGACTCAGGATGCCAGGGAAGAGGTTCTCTTCCAAGCCGACGACATACACGTAGGGGAACTCCAATCCCTTGGCGGAATGGATGGTCATCATGCTCACGCAGTCTTCAGAGGCATCATCTTTTTTCATCTCGTTGTCGGTGAGCAACGCCACGTCCTCCATAAAACGCACCAGGTCAACTTGCGCGGCTTCTCCGGTGGTCTCATCGACTTGCTGGTCAGAGAACTCCATGATGGCGTTGAGCAACTCCTCGATGTTTTCCACACGACTGATGCTCTCTGGCGTGTCTTCTTCCTTGAGGATTTTGATGATGCCAATGCTGTTGGTGATGTGTTTGGCCAGCTCAAAAGCATTCATCTTGCCTTGCAGGCTTTGAAAACTCTTGATGAGCACTACGAAGTCGCGTACTTTGTTGACTGTCCCCATGTTGAAGTCTTGTGGGAACTGGTCGTTGGCGATGCATTGCCAGATGGAGGTTTTCTGCTCGTTGGCGAAGACCATCAGCCGTTCTATTGTCTTCTCGCCGATGCCTCGGGCGGGGTAGTTAATGATACGGAGCAGCGACTGTTCGTCTTCGGGGTTGATGGTGACGCGGAAGTATGCCAGCAGGTCCTTTATCTCCTTGCGGTCGTAGAAGGAAAGGCCTCCGTAGATCTTGTAGGGGATGTTCTGCTTGCGCAGGGCGGCTTCCATGGAACGGCTTTGGGCGTTGGTGCGGTAGAGGATGGCGAAGTCCTTGTTGTTGAGTTGTCTCGACATTTTGTATTGGAAGATGGAGTTTGCCACCATGGTGCCTTCTTCGGAGTCAGTGGAGGCGTGGAGCAGGCTGATCAGCTCGCCTTGCTCGTTGTCGCTCCACACGCGTTTTTTGATTTGGTCTTTGTTATGGGCGATGATGTTGTTTGATGCCTCGACGATGGTTTTGGTAGAGCGGTAGTTCTGCTCCAGCCGGATCAGTTTATAGTCTGGATAGTCGTTTTTGAAGTTCAGGATGTTCTGGATGTTGGCGCCACGGAAGCCGTAGATGGACTGGGCGTCGTCGCCCACCACGCATAGGTTCTCGAAGAGGGCAGCCAGACGCCTAACAATCAGGTATTGCGCGAAGTTGGTGTCTTGGTATTCATCGACAAGGATGTATTTGAAGTGGTTTTGGTATTTATAGAGAATGTTCGGGTTGTCGCGGAGCAGCACATTGGTGTAATACAAGATGTCGTCGAAGTCCATGGCGTTGGCACGATGCAGACGCTCGTTGTAGAGCTTGAACAGCTGCCCGATGAGCGGCTTGTTGGCCTTGCGGTCGGCCTCTTGGACC
>JAEEGG010004300.1_pt1 | contig 34639 bp, 26 predicted proteins | sample 9134161 | NCBI WGS metagenome assembly JAEEGG01 (sample SAMN16246543, study PRJNA631951) | gut metagenome | biome: gut microbiome; feature: rumen; material: CR-attached | host: Bos | place: Iran: Karaj | collected 2018-10 | reverse complement strand
TTTCCAAACAACGATTTGATCTGGTCAGAGCCCTTCACAATGTTACAGACGCAAAAATTATCGCAGTCGGTGACGACTGGCAGTCGATTTACGCATTCAGCGGGTCCGATATTACTCTCTTCACCCGTTTCCGGGAGATAATGGGTTACGCCAAGATGCTGAAGATCGTCAAAACATACCGCAACTCCCAGGAGATCATCGATATCGCCGGAAACTTCGTTATGAAGAACACCAGTCAGATCACAAAATCGCTTACCTCCGTTAAACACATCAACGACCCGGTCATCATTTACACATATGAAGGAAGAACAAAGAAACCGGGCGAGGATCGCCGAAGCGGCGTGAACTATGCAATCGCGCAATCTGTCGAAACAGCGATCGATCAGATCCTGGAATACAACAGAAAAGAGGGCAAGAAACAGAATTCTTCCATCCTTGTGCTAGGAAGATTCGGCTTCGACGGAAGATCTTTGGAGAATTCGGGTCTTTTCGAATACTATGAATTCGGCAACCGACTCAAGAGCATCAAGTATCCCGATCTTAAGATCTCTTTTATGACTGTTCATGCTTCCAAAGGCCTTGGATACGACAACGTCATAGTGATAAACGCCAAAAACGAAACATACGGGTTCCCATCAAAGGTGGAAGACGACCCTGTTCTGGCCTTTGTCGTCAAAGGGGACCGCTCGATCGACTATGCCGAGGAGAGGCGCCTTTTCTACGTTGCCTTGACCCGAACAAGAAACCGCGTGTTTTTTATTGCCCCACAGGAGAACCCTTCCGAGTTTCTTCTCGAGATCCAGAAGAACTACAAAACGATCTCACTCCGCGGTGAGTGGAACGATGAACCATTGTCGCTTTTGTTCGAGAAGCGCAAGTGTCCGATCTGCGGTTATCCGCTTCAATACAGGTTCAACCGCTCTTTCGGATTGCGTCTGTTCATCTGTTCGAACGAGCCGGAGATCTGCGGGTTTATGACGAATCAACCCAAGGCGGGCAAACTGAGCATTATGAAATGCGATCAGTGCAGAGACGGCTACCTAATCGTAAAACTAGGAAAGAAAGAGGAAAAAGAAAAAAAGTACTTCCTGGGCTGTACAAACTATAAAACCGACAACACAGGGTGCGGCAATATTATCTGGAAACGCCAATACTACGAAATGATGGGCTATTCTCCCGACGATGAAAACGAGAACAACAGCTCCACGATAAATGCTGCAGGCTACTCTAAAAAGGCCCCTCCAGTAAGCCGGCGGTCACCCGGAGAAAAGCAGTACTATCCAGACATTCCGAAAAAAACCTTCAAAGAAAGCATTCAATATCGAGGCAGTGATCTGAACGAAACATCGCACACTGTCCTCAGCGCTCTTAACCATATAAGCCGAGATTTCTTTTTCGGCATTGTCGTATTAGCCGACGTACTTGCTGGCCGCTACAGTCAGAAGATCGGACAACACGGTCTGAACAGAGTCCCGGAATTCGGGGCACTGGCTGATATGAACAGAGCGGATATCACGGCAATCATTCAGTTTTTGATAGACAATAAGTTTATACTGCGAACCAGAGGACAGTATCCGGTCCTTCACCCGACTTACGAAGGCCTCCATTATGACACTGTTATGACAGAAACACTTCTCAAAAAACTGAAAATGCTCCTTGAGACAGAAGACGCAGGAACAACATATTATGATCGGTGAAACTGCCGTTCTTTCGACCGTTTGTCTGTCATCAATAATCATTGTTGATCCGTTAGCGGAGAATACAACACATGAATGAAATCAATCATGATTTTATCGAAGCTTACAAGCTCGTAGACAGTTTCATTCGCGAGGCTTACGAAACTGAAAAAGGGATTACTGAGTACCTCAACCGTATGAAAGAAAACGCCTCCGCCGGGAGGCAGTATGTAGACTCGTGGCAGTCGGACTATAACGAGCTGATCCGGCTCCGGGGACTGAGGAACAAACTGATCCACGAAGTTCCCCTGGATAAGGAGATATGCGAGATCGAAGACGTTATCTGGCTGGATGAGTTCCGCCGGCGCCTTATGAGCTCCGATGATCCAGTGGCAAAGCTTTCCCGTTCGAGGCGGCAGAGAACGGGGAGTGAGCGCAACAAGACCATATCCGCCTCCCCGTACGCTTCCGGTTCGCGCAGCGGACCGGCAACGGGCAACGGCGTACAAAGGCCGCCGGTCCCGCAACAGGCCCCGGTCTTCTCCCGCCCCGACGACCAAGAGAGCGACGACGCCGACGACGGTACAGACAGGCTGAAGAGGCGGTTGACTATCATCGCCTTTGCCATCGTTATAGTCATCATAATCTGGCTGTTCATCCGTGGGGAGCGGACAGGCATACTCATGCCGGACAGCTTTTTCCGCACGGCCTCGATCTGATCGTCAGACCCGCAGGCCGGCAAAAACTAAAGCATAAAAAGGAGCACCACATGAAACAGCGAATGAAAGACATGAAGGTCGCCATCACCGGAGCGTCCAGCGGGATAGGCCGGGCGACGGCACTGCGGATGGCAAAGGAGGGGGCGGACGTCGCTCTCATCGCAAGGAACCGCGAGCGGCTTGAGGAGGTGGCCTCTCTGGTGCGCCGCGAGGGCCGCATAGCGATCGTCCTCGAAGCGGACGTGACAGACCCCGAGAGCGTGAAAAAGGCCGTAGAGGCGGCCGTGGAGGGCCTGGGAGGCCTTGACGTGTTCCACTGCAACGCGGGCATCTATCTGCGCTGCCCGGCAAAGGATCTGAGGATGGACCAGATACGGAAGATCATGGAGGTCGACTACTTCGGATGTCTCAACTGCGTCTACGCGGTGCTTCCCTACTTCCTGGAGAAGGGGGCGGGGTCCATCGTGACCACATGCTCCATGGACGGCAAAAAAGGCGTCCCGCCGGACGCCGCTTACGTAGGGGCCAAGTTTGCCATGAACGGCTTCTTCCAGGTGCTCCGCCAGGAGCTCCGCGGGAGCGGGGTGCACGTCGGCATCATCTATCCGAGCCGCATGGACACGCCGCAGATCGCTCACGTCGACTGCCCCAAGATCACTCCGAAGGGCGATCCGGACTCGGTCGCCCGGGCGGTCGTAAGATCGGTCGTCAAAAAGAAGAAGGAGATCATGGTGCCATCGTTCTCCTGCCATCTGCTGACGTGGGCGGACGCCATCAGTCCCTCTCTGTCCGACTGGCTCGTCCGGGTCAACCGGATATCCGGGACAGTGAACGACATCGAGCCGATAAACGAGGCAAAGTAGTATTGGGGCGGTGTCGCCGGCGGTAAAAAAAGGCCGGACTCAGTCTCGAAAAAAAGCCGGGATCCGACCCGGGGGAATAACAGCGCGGCGGGCCGCGATCCGGCATAGGGATCGCGGCCCGCTTGTTGTGCCCGCCGGCAGGGCCGGAGAGCTACCAGTGTATGATACTGCCCTTCATGTAAGGCAGGTGGTCGGTGCTGTTCTCGGGGACGCGCGTGGCCAGGATGTCGTAGATGGAGCCCGATCCGCCGCCGTCCCTGATCTTGAACAGGGTAGCGTCGGCGTGGCGCTTGAAGCCGGCGCGGAGGCCGAAGACTATGGAGTTGAACCGGCCGTCGTTCTCGAAGACGCACTGCCTGTAAGGGCCGTCCTTGTACCAGTAGGCGATGCAGTTCTGGTAGTTGTTGCAGCCGTTGCCCTCGACCCTGAATCCCACGGCAAAGTTGTCCGCGTAGCAGTAGTCGTAGGTGTTGTTGTTGCTTGCGTCGACGAAGCCGACCGTGTCGGCGTAGGTGTCCTCGCTGAAGTAAACGAGGGGATGTACGTTCTTCATGGTGTTGCCGCCGGCGTGGAGGACTACGCCCGCCGATATCCTGCCTATGCGGACGTTGGTTATCGAGTTGTCGTAGCCGTCGACGACTATGCCCGTGGAGTACTTCCCTTTCGCGCCGGTGATGTTTATATCGCGCAGGTCGGAGTCCGACGAGCCGTTGTTGGCCCCGTAAAGGATGTGTATGCCGAGGACGGCGCCTTTTATGCAGGTCCTGAATATGCGGGTCTCGCGCCCGCCGGCGATCTCCACACCGTCGGCCTCGTCTGAGCAGTCGACGATGCCTCCGGTCAGCGAGTAGGTGCTGCCGGGGATGGTGATGTCGTTGTACGGATCCTTTCCGCCGAGGGAGATCACGGGACCGCCGGTCCACGGGACCGCCGCGCGGAGGATCGCGTAATTGGAGAGCTGAAGGTCGACGCTCTTCCGCGGATCGGCCGGGGTTCGGACGGTCTTCCCTATCAGGTATACGCCGTCCGGGAAGAACAGCGTGCGGTTGGGGTTGTCGTCGATGAGCTTCTGAAGGTCGTCCGAGACGTCCCTGCTTCCGTCGTTCGGAATCCAGTCGGAAACTATTATGTAGCCGAAGGCTCTTTCATACGGTTCCATACTCGCCGCTTCCTTTCTTACGCGTGGTAGTCGTTGTCCGAGGCCTCGGCGGTGTTCTCGCGCTGCTGCTGTACGAAGTCCTGGGCCCTGCGGATCTCGTCCTCGTCCGGCTTGACGAAAGACACGGGCTGGTGGATGACGACCTGGGTGAAGGGAATGTTGATGCCGTGGGCGTCGAACAGCAGCTTGAACTGGCGGTTCATGTCTCGCTCGACCTGGAAGCGGTCGGCCTCCTCGCAGCGGGCGACGAACTTGAGCGACACTCCGGAGGAGCCGAGCTCGGAGACTCCCTTATAGAAGGGGCCCTCTACAATGTCCGGGATGGCCTTGCCGATCTCTTTTATGTGGTCGTTGATGACGGCCTCGACGCGCTCGATAGACTCGCCGTACTCGATCTGGACCACGCACGGGACCAGGGTGAGGTGGTCGGTGAGGTTGATCACGGTGCGGAGGTCGGAGTTGTTCATTATCTTGAAGTTGCCGCTGGTGTCCTCGAAGCGGGTGGTGCGGATGCCTATCTCGCACACCGTGCCGCGGAAGCCGTCGACGATTATTATGTCGCCGACGTCGAACACGTTCTCGAACACTATGAACAGCCCGGAGATGATGTCCTCGATGAGCGGCTGGGCGCCCAGGCCGACGATGAGCGACAGGATCCCGATGCCGGCCAGGAGAGTGCCCGTGTCGACGTTATACGCCTTCAGCGAGGCGAACAGGAAGACGAGGACCGACAGGTATTTTATGAACGAGCTCAGCAGGTTCAGCACCGCCTTGCCGTGCTTCATGAACGAGAGGACCCAGCTGATGATCACGCGCAGGACATAGCCCGCGGAGATGAAGAAGAAGGCGTAGCTGATGACTCTGATCCACTTGATATAGTCGCCCGCGCCGCTGAAGGGGTTGATGCTGCGGTAGATCTCGCTGTCCCCGCCGAAGATGCGCGGGCCGGCAAAGAGCAGCACGAAGTACGCGACGGCAAGACACAGGAGCAGCACCGTAAAGACGGTCCCGACTATCTTCTGCGTTCTGGCGGATTTTTCCTTGAAGCTGATCATGGCTTTTCCCTTTCAATTATACTGTGGGGCGGGCTCACTGCCCGGGGTAGTAATAGACGTACAGGAAGTTCTCGGGGGCGAAGCTCTTCTGGTATACGATAATGTACACGGGGCCGTCGGTCGGGACGTTCAGGCGGTCGTAGCGACTGCCGTAAACGTCGGAGGTGCCGAGGCTTATCGGATCGATGAGCGGGGTCGACGTGTCGGAGGCCGACACGACGGTGACGAAGCCCTCGAAACCCGTGGAGCCGGGGTAGTAGGAGACGTTCAGGTAATAGATCGTGCTCGTGCCGTTAGCGATGGGATCCTGGCTGAAGTAGACGTTTCCTCCGGCCATGGCTGCCGGCGACGGATGAGTCAGGGTCACGTCCGCGGTGACGGCGCGGCCCTCGCTCATGAAGCGGGCGCCTATCTCGGCCGTCGAGGCCGGGCTCTGGGTCGTGCCGCCCCAGATGATCTCGCCCATCTCGTTGTTGGTGTAGCCGTCGACGCGGTAGAAGGCTGCGTAATACGTGCCGTCCGGAAGGGTCTCGGCGCTGTCCATGCCCTGAGGATAGACGTCGTCGAGCTCGGTCTTCGGGACGTTGACAGAGACGTCGTTGAGGTCGTTGATAACATAGCCGACGGCGCTGCCTGAGGCGTCCTTAATGATGAGGATGTTCCAGAACAGCTTGCGGTCGGGATCGCTCCAGTCGAAGCCGTTGGACGGCAGGTAGCCGGAGTCGAAGCGGTACCTGAGCGCGTAATAGGTCCTGGAGCTCACGTGGCTGTTGGCGTCAGAAAGGGCCTCGGCAAGCGTAGCCGGCGAGTGGTTGACGAAGGCAAGCTCAAACACGGGCCGCGCCTGGCCGCTCAGCTGAGCGCTGCGGGTGTCCGCGACCGATCCGTCCTGAGTCATAAGCGTCACGGTGTAGGTGTCGGCGTAGATTATATCGTCGGCCGCGGCGTAGAAGCCGGCCGAGCCGCTCGCGGCGGAGACGGACACGCTCTGTCCGAGCGAGTCGATGAGCGTCATGGAGGCGCCGGGGTACTCGGACGCGAAGGCGTCGCTGAGGGTGAAGGTGGCGTTGCCGGAGCCGTCCTGCGTCCAGCTGACGGATGTCGCGGTGGTCACAGAGGCCGAGGCGACCTGCTTCCCGACGGATCTGTCGTAGACGGAGACGGTGTACTGCGTCCTGGGCTCGAGGCCCGTAAGGGTGACCGTCTGGCTGCCGGACGAAGCCACGCTCACGCTCGAGGTCCTGCCGTTGAGGCGGAGCTCGAGGGCGTTGGAATCGGGATTCGTTATGGCAAGCTGCAGGGACAGTTTGCGGAAGCCCGGCGACATTGATCCGACGGTCACCGCGGCGGCCTTCCTGGCCCTGGTCGAGAACGGATAGGACAGGATCTGAGAGCCGTCCTCAGCGTCGTAGAAGACCAGAGTGTGGGAGGAGTTCTCGGCGAGGCCGGACAGCGAGACCTTTATCGTCTTGCCGCCGTTCGACGTAGTGAAGCCGGTGTAGTTCGAGCCGTCGAGCTTTGCCGTAATGGTGTTGCCGTCGGGATTCACGACGGAGAACTCGGCCGAGGCCGTAGTCAGACCGTTCGACGAGGTGACGAGGGACATGGTTGCCGGGGTCTTTGGAACGGTCTGCTCCTCCGTGGTCTCGGGTTCGGTCTGCGGAGGTTCGGTCTCCGGAGGTTCCGTTACGGGAGGTTCGGTCTCGGGGGGTTCCGTCACCGGAGGCTCTGTTTCAGGAGGTTCTGTAACTGGCGGCTCCGTCACAGGCGGTTCAGTTTCAGGAGGCTCCGTGACCGGAGGCTCAGTGACAGGAGGTTCTGTTACAGGAGGTTCGGTTTCCGGAGGCTCTGTGACCGGAGGTTCAGTCTCAACGGGTCCTGTTTCCGGGGGTTCTGTAACGGGAGGTTCCGTTACAGGGGGTTCTGTAACAGGCGGCTCCGTCCCGGGAGTACCGGTATCGGTGCCGGGCTCCTGCGTGCCCGTGCCCGCTCCGTGTCCGCCGTGACCGCTCTCGCTGTCGTCAGTGCCGGTCGCGTCCCCTCCGGGCTCAGTCTGCTCCTCCTCTTCGGGGAGCGGGACGAGGTAGTTGAGTTTGAGGCGGGACTCGCCGTCGGCGAAGACCTCAAGATAATAGATCCGGCCCGGCGCAAGGCCGCCGAACGTGACGACGGGGTCCTCGCGGTCGATCGCCGCACGGCCAACGGCGTTGCCGCCGTCGTCGCTCAGGACCGCGCTGAACTCCGTTTTATCGGAGGACGAATAAACGTCGAACTCCAGCCTCAGGGAACCGTCGTCGTAAGCGTAGTCCGATACGTCCACGAAGACCGAGGTGGCAAGCACCAGGATCGCGACGATGGCCGGGCCGCTCACCGACGCGAGCATGGCCAGCAGACGGCCGAGGCGGCTGCGCCTGTTTCGGAGGACGGAACTGTGCCTGGACAGCCGGGCCGGGGACCCGCCGGTCCCCTGCTCCCCGGTCCCGTAGGTCTGGAACTCGGGCGTCGACGAGGCGGCCTCGGACGCGTAAGTCGCGGTCTCGCCGACCTGCGTCTCGGCGTTGAATTCGGAATACTGGTAGTGCTCCGACGCGTATTCGGGGTTTTCGCTCACCCGGAACTCCTCGTCCACGTCCGGCCTCCTTTCCTCGGGCCGCGCACAGCGCTCCGGCGCCGCCCTCAAAGAATCGTTGATCATACTTATACTACACAAAAAACAGCAAAATGTCAAGCGCCGGAAGGCTTTTTGCAGTTTTTGCGGCGCGGCAATTGATTTGGCGCGGGATTTATGGTACCATAGATGCGAGGGCACCGGAAGTATCTGAAGTACATCCCATCTATCGCAGGAAGGAAGTCCGCGCCGGAAAAATGGACATTTATGAGAATCTGATCCTGCTGAAGGGCGAGGACAAGACGGCCGATATCCTCAGGCTTGCCCGGGACCAGTTCAAGCCGCTGGTCCACGTGACTTTCACCAACCGCAGGCAGTTCACCTACCACAGTTCGGACGTGGTCGTGCTGCGAAATCCCAGAACATTCTTCATAGACAACGCACTCGTCTACAAAAACGGGGAGCCGCAGTTCAACATCAGCCGCATCCTGTATTTCAAAGGATACTGCCGCATCGTCTTCCGGAGCGGCCACACCGTTCTATGCAGGCTCGACGAGCTCAAGGTGATCCGCTCCGCGCTCGACGACCGAAAGTCGTCGGACTGCTTTGCTTATCTGAAGCAGGTGGCCGTCTGCACGGGGCTCGAGGCCGAGGGCCGCAACATCCTGGCCGACCGGTACGAAAAGATCAGCTTCATACGCGAGGACAGCGCCCTGGCGGCCTTCCTCTCGGGGAAGCCCGTCAGGAAGCCCGATCCGAGGCCGTCCCACGTCTACTTCCCTTTCGGCTTCAACCTGAGTCAGAAGAAGGCAGTCGAGAACGCCCTGACGAACGGGATCAGCATAATCGAGGGGCCCCCGGGCACCGGAAAGACGCAGACGATACTCAACATCATCGCCAACGCCGTAATGAGCGGCGAGAGCGTCGCCGTCGTGTCGGGCAACAACGCCGCGACAGGCAACGTCTACGAAAAGCTCGTCAAGTACGGGCTGGAGTTCATCGCCGCCCCGCTTGGCAGCCGTGCCAACAAGGATTCGTTCGTCGAGAACCAGACCACGGAGCTGCCTGATCTCAGCGAATGGATAAAACCGGAATACCGCAGGACCGGTCTGGACAATGAAGAGGTCCTGCTCAACGAAAAGCTTGAAAAGAAGAACCTTCAGGCGGAACTCGCCGCCGAGCTGGACGCCCTTGAGAAGGAATACGAGCATTTCGGCGACTATTACAGGGGCCTCGGCATAGAGGAGGATATCGTCGCCTTCCCCGCGTCGGAGGATTCGGACAGGATACTCGCGTTCGCGACCGAATACGAAATGTACGCCGGAGAGAGCGGGAACGTATCGCCCTTCAGGCGGCTGCTGCTGAAACTCAGGTACCGGGCAAGGGGCAAACGGCTCTCCGGCGCCGCGCCGGAACCGGTCACGGCCTTCTGCCAGAACCTCTTCTACACGAGGCGCATAAAGGAACTGAGGGGCCGCCTCGCGGATCTGGAGAGGGATCTTGACGGCTTCGATTTCGAAAAGCGCATGAAGCGCTTCTCCGCCCTGTCTATGGACGAGTTCCGCATGTATCTGGCCAAGCAGTTCGGCATCATGGGCCGGCGCAGATACTACGAGAGCAAGGATCTGGTCCAGAAGTCCGAGGCCTTCATGCAAGACTATCCCGTCGTGCTGAGCACGACCTACTCGCTCAGGTCCAGCCTGTCGCCGAGGATAGTCTACGATTACGTGATCGTCGACGAGGCCTCGCAGGTCGATCTTGCGACCGCGGCTCTGGCCCTCTCCTGCGCAAAAAAAGCGGTCATAGTCGGCGATCTGAAACAGCTTCCGAACGTCGTCGACGCCGAGGCCAGAGAGAAGACCGATGAGATCTTCCGGGCCTTCGACCTCCCGGAGGCGTACCGCTACTCCGAGAACAGCCTGCTCTCCGCCGCGGTAAAACTGTTCCCCAAGGCCCCGCGGGTCCTGCTCCGGGAACACTACAGATGCCACCCGGAGATCATCGGTTTCTGCAACAAAAGATTCTACGGCGGCGAACTCATCGTTATGACGGAGCCCGGGGACAGCGGCAGTCCCATGTCGGTCTACCGCACGGCTCCCGGAAACCACGCCCGCGGGCATGTGAATCAAAGGCAGATCGAGGTCATAAGGGACGAGGTCTTCCCGCGAGAAAAGCTCGATCCGGACGACGGCTCGGTCGGCATAGTCACGCCCTACCGCGCACAGGCAAACGCCCTCCAGGAGACATTTGCCGGCACCTCCGTCAAAGCCGACACGGCCGACAAGTTTCAGGGGCAGGAGCGGAGCGTCATCGTGTTCTCCACAGTGGACAACGAGATCGGGGATTTCGCCTCGGATCCGAACCGCCTGAACGTCGCGGTATCCCGCGCGAAGGACAGATTCATCGTCGTGACGGACGGCAACGGCAACGACACGACGTCGCCGATCCACGAGCTCATAGGGTACATACAGTACAACAATCACGAGACGGTGGACAGCGAGATACACTCGATCTTTGACTGCCTCTATCGCCAGAACGCCGAAGCCAGGGAGGCGGTGCTGAAAAAGCACGGCAGGAGAAGCGAGTTCGACAGCGAGAACCTAATGATGGGGCTGATACGCGAGATACTTGCCGCCGACAGATTCTCAAAATACGGAGCGGTCATGCACGTTCCGCTGAGGATGCTGCTCGGAACGCTCGAGAGGCTGGACACGCGGGAGCTCGCCTTCGCGACGAATCACCTTACGCACGTCGATTTCCTCATATACTCCCTCCTGACCCACCGGCCGGTGCTCGTGGTGGAGGTCGACGGCTTCGCATATCACAGCAATGAAAAGCAGGCCGAGCGCGACAGGGTGAAGGATTCGGTCCTGCGAAAGTTCGGCATACCCATACTGAGACTCGGAACCACCGGCAGCGGCGAGAAGCAGAAGATCATCTCCGCCCTCGACGCCGCCGAGATGAAATAAAAGAAAGAGGTCCGCATGGAAAAGAAAGAGATCTGGGAAGTTATGCGTTCGAGACACTCTGTCAGAAAGTACCTTGACAGACCGATCGAAGAAGAGAAGGCCGGGGCGCTCCGGGAGGAGATCGGCCGCATCACAGCCGAGTCGGGCCTCGATTTCAGACTGGTGCTGAACGAGCCCGAGGTCTACCGCGCCAACAGGCCGCATTACGGCATGTTCAGCGGCTGCCGCAACTACTTCGTGCTCTACGGCCCCAAGGGGGCCGACGAGAAGGTCGGCTACTACGGCGAGAGGCTGGTGCTCTTTGCCCAGAGCCTGGGCCTCAACACCTGCTGGTGCGCCATGTCGTTCGAGAAGAAGGCTCTGCCGACCGTACCCGCCGAGGGCATGGTGCTGCACGACGTCATTGCCCTCGGATACGGGGCGACGCAGGGCGTGCCGCACAGGTCCAAGCCCGTGTCGAGACTCGCCAAGATAACGCCCGACACGCCGCAGTGGTTCGAGGCCGGCATGGACGCGGCGATGCTGGCGCCCACGGCCATAAACCAGCAGCAGTTCTACATTGAGCGGGTCGGAGAGCGGGGCGTGCGCGCAAAGGCGCTCTTCGGGCCGTGCTCGAAGACCGACCTGGGCATCGTGAAATACCATTTCGAGCTCGGGGCCGGAAAGGAAAACTTCGACTGGGTAGTGTAAGGCGGCCGCGGCTTTGCGAGACCGCTGTTGACTTCCGCGGGTTTTTCTGTTATAATGTAAAAGGAAACACTTGCGTTAATTTGTTTTATATATTTCAAGGAGGAGAATCCATGAAGAAGCCGATCAGAATCATCTTAGTTTCCCTGCTTGCGGTACTTATGGCAGCGTTCGTTCTCAGCTGCGCGTCTTGCACTGCCGTCGAGTCTCCCAAGACCCTCTTCGAGAAGGCTATCCCGAGGACCAGCGCCAAGATGCAGAAGCTGGAATTCGTCGGCACCGCGGAAAAGGCGGCCTCCGGCGGTTCCGTCGAGATCAGGTGCGAAGACCTTGACCTCGGCGGGGAAGACAAAGGCAGCGCTTCCGTCGTGTTCTACGCCAACGCCGACGCCAAGACCGCCGCGGCGATCCTGAGCGCCAAGCTCGGCGACAAGAAATACGAAGGCGCGGCGTATCTGTCGCCCAAGTCCGCCGTCGTCCAGTTCGAGCAGCTGCTCGGAAAGGACGCCTACGGCATCAACCTCGCCAAGGCCAAAGAGAACCTCAAGAAGTCCGTATTCGACACCGACAGCGACACCGACTACGCTTTGTCCGAAAGGATGACCGAGCAGGTCAACAACGCCATCGACAAGATCAACAACCTCTCCAAGCTCGAAAAGGACGGCAATAAGCTCTACGAGAAATACGCAAAGAAGCTGTATAAGACCATTGCCGACAACGCCGAGTACGAGAAGGAGAACACCGAAGTCAAGATCTTCGACGAGTCCGACGTCCCCTGCACCGCAGTCACCGTAAAGCTCGACAGCAAAGCCATCTCCAAGGCCGTCCAGAGCTTCTGGAAGGACGCCAAGAGCGACTCCGAGCTTAAGAAGTACATCTCCGACAACATCATCACGCTGAATATCGGCTTCGAAGACGTCGGCGATCTCTACGACAAGATCGACGACGAGGTCGAGGACCTTGTCGACGACCTCGAGGACAGCGATCTGACCGTCACCGTCAGATACTACCTCAACAAGAGCTCCGGCGCCATCATGAAGGCCGAGCTGATCATCCGCGACGACAACGGCAACAAGACCACCTACGCCGTCGAACTCGGCAAGGAGTTCAAGACCTTCGAGGGCCTCAAGGTAACCGTCAAGCGCGACGGCTCCGACGCCATGTACGTATGGCTCAAGGTCACCGAGAACAGCAAGGACGAGTTCAAGTGCGTCCTCGATTCCAAGAACGCCGGCAGCATGCCCGAGTTCTCGCTCAAGTACACTAAGTCCGACGGTTCGGTCAAGATCACCTTCGACGACGGGAGGACCGAATACACCGTAAAACTCACCTATAAGAAGTCCGGCAGCACCCACACGGTCACCCTGGATTCCGTGTCCGTCGACGGCGAAAAGGTCGAGCTCCCCGGCAAGTTCTCCGTCATCGTCAACACAAAGGCAAAGGCCCCGTCCGCTCCCTCCAAGTACACCGACATCCTCACCATGAAAGAGGAGGATTTCGAGGACTTCATCGAGGACGTTCAGAAGAACGCCGAAGATATAGAGAAGGAGTTCGGATCCGGCGCTGAAGAGCCCGAATTCGATTTCTGACGCGGCCCCGGTAGCGACCGGTCCCGTCCCGGAGGAATAATATGTACTGGGACAACACCTACATACTTGTCATAATCGGCCTTGTGATCAGCATGATCGCCTCGGCCAACGTGCGGTCCACCTTCAACAAATACAGCAAGGTGATCTCGTCCCGCGGCCTGACAGCCGAGAGCGCGGCGCTGGCCATAATGCGCAGCGCCGGGATCACCGACGTCAGGATCGAGCGCGTCAGCGGAAGCCTGACCGACCATTACGATCCGTCGGCCAAGGTGCTGAGGCTGTCCGAGTCGGTCTACGGATCGACGTCGGTGGCCGCCATAGGCGTGGCCGCGCACGAGAGCGGACACGCGATCCAGCACGCGCAGGACTACGTCCCGCTGAAGCTGAGGTCGCTCTCCGTCCCCGTCGCCAGGATCGGATCGTGGCTGTCGTGGCCGGTCATCGTGCTGGGCATAGCCTTCGGCTACGCCGACCTCACCAAAATAGGCATTATTCTCTTCTGCACCGTGATAGCCTTCCAGCTCATTACGCTGCCCGTCGAGTTCAACGCCTCAAGGCGAGCGCTGGCGGTCCTGGGCTCGTCGTACATGCTGCAGGGCAGCGAGCTGACGGGCGCCCGAAAGGTGCTGAACGCGGCGGCACTGACTTACGTCGCCTCGCTCTTCACCTCGGTGCTTCAGCTGCTTCGTATCCTTCTGATCTTCAGAGGAAACAGAAGATAAGGCGGCGGGCACCTTCGCGCATTTGACACGATAAGCGCCGCCCCGCACAAGACAGGAGCCGCCCGGGACCGAAACGGTCCCGGGCGGCGACTTTTATGAGATCCGCGTTATTATTTCAGATCTTCGTCAGAGTGAGATCCGTCATTGCCTGCGCGACTCAGATCCAGAGGGCCGGCGTTCCGGTCAGGCGCTCGCCCGTCCGGCTGGCCCATTTTTCGCAGTAGAGATCGGTATATCTCACCCCGGACGTCCTGCGGAGCCTTCTGAACGGCGGAAGCAGGCACCACAGGGCGGACGGCAGACCGACCACAGCCAGATACAGGGGGCCAAGTATGACAGACTGAACGGTGTGCCCCCATTCGTGGACAGCGGCCGCGGTCTCGACCGACGTGCCCCCGTGGCCGAAGAAAATGAACGGGCCGAGCGCCATGCTGTAGGGAAACCTCCAGTGAATCACGGCCGCGCCGTGAAAGACGCACAGCTTGCGCCGCGGTCCGCAGACCAGCAGACCCAGGAAAAGCAGCAGACCGCAGAGACTCTGCGGCAGTCCCCAGGTGAACTGAAGCAGCCAGTATAGTGTCAGCGTGAGCCGGTTTCTTTTCATTTCCGTCCTTTCCGGCCGCCTTAGGAGGGACATTTCACCCCGTGCGGCGGGAATAATTATACAACAGAATCCAAAATATGTCCATATCGGGCCGTTTTTTTGTTGCAAAAGCCGTTCCGGCATGCTATAATAGTTTTGAACTATGCGTCAGGATAGTATTTAGATCCGCCGCCCGACGGCAGAAGGAGACCTCAGGATGGGAATCTTAGATTCGCTTATGAAACTGGCCAAGGAACTTCAGGCCTTTTCCGATCAGCTCCCCAAGGACCCCAACGCCCAGACAAAGAAAGAGACGCAGCCCGAGCCTAAGAAGGAAGAGCCCGTGACTGCCGCCGCGTCTCAGGCCGACGGTTTCGTCGACGACGACAACATATTCGAAGGCGAGTGCGACCGCCCGACCTGCAGGGCCAGGATCCTGGCGGTGCTTGCCAGCGAGTTCCCCTCCTACACGGTGAAAGAGGACGTGTCGCCGCACACCATCGGCGGCACCGGAAAGTTCATGAACTACTCCATCGCCGTCTACAGCGGCGACGAGCCCAAGCTGTTCATGATGCTGATCGGCAAGACGACCGCGTCGCACCGCGAATACCGCTGGTCGAAGGAGGAGGCGGCTAAGAAGGGCATCCCCATGATCAACTTCATCTGCCACGACCCCAACAAGACCGTATACATCAAACAGCGGCTCCATAAGTATCTCTGAGCGCCGGATCTTCCCCGCTCTTCCGTCCGGCCCTCTCCGTCCGGCCCCTGCGCCGCGCGGATCCGCCCGGCGGATCAGTACGCTTCACCTTTGTCCTTCCGCGGAAAGAGAAACGCATCGTATGCGCCTGCGGCGGACTCAGTGCGGCCCTTTTTCCAGGCTTTGCAGGCAGCCGGGCCGCATACCGTCCGGTATCGTAAGAAACTTCTTACTTCAAAGCTTTTTCTCTTTCCTCTTATAACGAAGGCCGGCGCCGCGCCGGATGACCCTGAGCAGCATCTGCCCGGCGGCTTCAGCGCGGTCAGCCGGCCGTTTTTTTCGCCGCGACGGCGGCGCGTCACATATGAGTCTTCTTGATGAACTAAAAAAAGAGGAGGTCTGGGAGGAGTTTTACGCCTCCAGGACATCGGGCGGCCGGCTCACCCGCTCGGAAGCCGCCTCGCTGAGGGCCTTTATCGACGAAAAGAGATACCTCTCGACCCCCGAGCCGGACGTCCCCGACAAGCTGATCATCAGCAAGGCCGGCTCGTCAAAAAAGCGCACGGTCTACTGCTTCCCGGAGAACGAGACCTGGATGCTCAAGCTCCTGGCCTCGCTGCTCTACAGATACGACGGCCGCCTCAGCGACGGCTGTTTCTCCTTCCGCAGGGGCGTCACCGCGGCCACGGTCTTCCGCAGGATCCGCTCGATACCCGGTATCCGGGACAAATACGTCTTCAAGGCGGACATACGCGACTATTTCAACTCCATCCCGGCCGGGAGGCTGCTCGACGTACTGGCGGACACCGTGGACGACGACCCCGAACTGCTCGCCTTTTTCGGAAGGCTGCTGCTCCGCGACCGCTGCAGGTACGGCGGGGAGATCATAGAGGAGCGGCGCGGGGCCATGGCCGGCGTGCCGCTGGCCTCGTTCTTTGCCAACTTCTACCTTCTGAGCCTGGACCTGCTCTTCCGGGACGAGGGAATACCGTATTTCAGGTACTCGGACGACGTCCTGGTCTTTGCCGACAGCGCGGAACAGCGGGACGAATACTACCGGAGATTTCTGCGGCACGTTGAGGAGAAGGGGCTCGAGGTGAACCCGAAGAAGGTCTTCTTCTACGACCCCGGCGACGGCTTCGAGTTCCTCGGCTTCCGCTGGAAGGACGGCAGCGTCGACCTGTCCTCCGTGACGGTCGGCAAGATGAAGGACAAGATCCGCCGTAAGGCGAGGTCCGTCATGCGCCGCAGGGACCGGAAGGGCTACTCCTTCGAGAAGGCGGCCAGGACGCTCATACGGAGCATGGACGAAAAGCTGTACGACCTGTCCGGAAGCAACGACTTCACCTGGACCCGCTTCTACTTCCCCGTCATAACGGTCACCGACGGGCTCGCCGAGATCGACCGGCACATGGTCCGCTACCTCCGCTATCTGTACAGCGGAAGACATTACAAGGGCAACTACGCGGTCTCATACAGAAAGCTGAAGTCGCTCGGGTACACGTCGCTCGTCAACGAATACTACACCTGGAAACGGGAAAACGCCCGTCTGGACGCCGAAAACGCGGAGAGACCGGAAGACTCGGAAAAACAGGAAAACTGAAGAAACAAGGCGGTCCTCATGAAAGCCATGAGGACCGCCCTGTTTGCCGTCGCAGGCGGCACTTCATTTGCCCGCGCAGCGGGCAACTTCATTTGCGCGCGCAGCGGGCAACTTCATCAGCGCCCCGCAGGGCGCTTCTTTACTTCCGCTCCGACGGCTGGATGACCTTCGCCGTGCCGAGGGTATACGGCATCAGGAGCATCGTCATGCGGCCGACCGGGCCGCCGACGTAAACTTCCTTTATGTTCGGATTGTACGCCGGATCGTACGCCCTGCGGTTGTAGCTCTTGTCCAGCAGTTTGGGGTAATCGCCCTCGCCCACGGGCCAGAGCAGGACCGTCGGAGCCATGGCCTTGTACGCGGCTATGGTGCCCTCGACCCAGCCGAAGGTGACCATTCCGTGGTGGGCAAGCTGAAGGACGTCGGTCTTAAGATAGTCGCCGTACATCTTAGTCAGATGGTTCAGGGCCTTTCCGGTCGCGTCGCCGAGCGACATATACACCATCTGCTGTCCGGTGGCGGGATCGGTGAAGGTCATTTTCATTATCAGGGAGGTCGAGTTCATCGCGTCGGCCGCCTCCGGGGCAATGCATTCGAGCGTGTAGAGGACCTCGATCTTCAGATCGGCGAACCAGAAGACCTGTCCGACGTGCGCGACCACCTGATCGGCTCCGAGGCCGGTTATCGCCCGGTAGGTCCCCGCCCAGGTGTCGGTCTCTCCCGTGCTCCAGTTGATCGGCCACTCTTCTATGCAGCGCTTCATCTCATCCTTGTCAAGGAAGTTGAGTATCACCCTCTCGACCGTGATCCCGGCCTTCATTATGTCCTTGTAGCGCCCGTTGAGAAGGGCGTTGTGGTCCTCGTGCGAATGGGTCACGATCCACGCGGCTATGGTGTACTTCCCGTCCGTCGTATACTCCGCGGCCTGGTCCTTTATGGCTCCGATCAGAGAGTTCGCGTGTTCGGCGCGGTTGAAGCCTCCGTCGATCACGATAAAGCGCCCGTCCGAGAGACGGATGAGGAAACACATTCCGTGCTCCATAGTGTCCCCGTAACTGTTGGTGTAGCTCACTCCCAGCATCGTGAGGGCCGGGGTCGTCACTCTGGTGAAGACGTTGTCCGCCTCGGTCCCTATCAGAGTTGCCTGCGAGAACGGTTCGACTATGATCCTGAGCTGACGCTCGTTGCCGTAGTACCATACGGTGACCGTGACTTCGGCGCTGTAGAGAGTCGAGAAACAGTTCCTCTTTATCTCGTGCGACGCGTAGAAGGTGAAGCCGGACTCCTTCAGCAGGGCGACGTAGTTCCTGTACTTTTCCGGCGACGCGTTAAGGTAAATGAGCTCCCGGCACCCCTCGCCGGAATTGTATACGGTGCTGTAGACGACGTCTGCCGGCGAAGGCACCGCAGCGATTATGTCGGAAGACCGGCCGGAAAAATCAAGCTCTTCGGGCGGGATCTCAACGGTGATGCCGGAACCGGTGTCATTCGCGTGTTCGGAGAGCAGCGCGCCGAACTTTCTGACGGCCTCCGTGTACGCGTCCCCGCTTCGGGCGAAAACGACGATCTTTCGTCCGTAGATCCTGACCATGTATCCGCCGGACGAGACCTTTTCCATGTCGTCCCGGCCTTCTTCGTATTCCGTCTTTCCTATCAGTATCTCGAGCGCCTCGGGGTCGTGGGTCCCGTTCAGTACCCAGTCTGAGCCCATGGGCTGATCTCCATCGGATATGAAGGCCTCAAGGGCCTTTTTCAGCGCGACGGCCGCGGCGGAGTTCATCTCGTCCTCTTCGGTCTTGACTCTGCCGGTGGTGTCCGGGACCACTATCCTGACGGAGGACCTGCCGTTTTCTATAAGTACGACGCCGGCCGGCGCCGCTTCGGTAACGGAGGGGACCCCCGTCGTGCCACTTTCGCCGGGTCCCCCGGCCGGAGATGAGCACGCCGGCATTAGGATCGCGCCCGCTATCAGCGCGGCGGCCGCCGCCAGCGACGCGACGCTTCTTATGATCCTGAATGATGCCTTCATTATGCAGGTACCTCCGCTCAGAGTTTTCTCGTCACCACGAAGTTCGCGCCCGTTCCGAGGACGTCCGCGAGCACGACGTCTCCGGGTGCCACGGGCGATCTCAGCACGACGCCGTCAAGCAGCTTCACGGCCTCGAAGATGAGGGCCTTGGGTATCGCGACGTCGGTCTTTACCGGGCAGCGGGGGCAGACGGCGCCCTCGATCTTCACGGTGGACGTGATAACCCGCCTGGGGTCGGTCAGTTCCTTCCTGCCGTACTCGGCTCCGCGTTCGCAGCCGTTGCCTGTGACGGCGTAGCCGTTCTCCTCGTCGACTCTTAGGTGGCAGCCCTTCGGGCACACTATGCATATAAGTTCTTTCATTTTCAGGCCTCCCCTGCGGTCTCGACCGATACTTCAATGCTCCCGGACGCTCCGGCCAGCAGGACCGCCGGAACGATGATCTTTTCCATCTCGCCGGGGGCCATGTGCTCGCGCCTGAAGGAGGCGATCTTCCTGTCGCCCGACGTGACTTTTATGACCGATTCGCCGCGCGGGCGGTTGGTGCGGAAGAAGATCTCCGCTGCCCTGCCGGCGTTGCCGGGGCGGATCCTCTGCGGGACGGTGTAGTTGACGCCGTCGCCGCCGCGGACCTCGATGACCTCTCCCTCTACCCGCTTTCCGGCGGCAAACTCGGCGGCCGCCGCGCCGGCCTTCATGGCCTCGGCGGTGACGAAGTCGACGAGGTCGTGCACGTGCACGACGTTCCCGCAGGCGAACACGCCGGGCGTCATGGTCATCATGTTCTCGTACACGACAGGGCCGTTGGTGCGGCGGTCGATCTCGATGCCCGCCCCGCGGGTGAGCTCGTTCTCGGGTATCAGGCCGACCGACAGGAGGACGGTGTCGCAGTCGATGGTGAATTCGGTGCCCGGGATCGGGCGGCCGCCGTCGACCTTCGACACGGTGACCGATGCCACCCGTCCGTTCTCGGCCGTGATGCCCGTTATGGTGTGGGCGAGGTAGAGCGGTATGCCGTAGTCGTTGAGGCACTGGACTATGTTGCGGTTGAGGCCGTTGGAATAGGGGCAGAGCTCGACGCAGGCAAGGACCTTCGCGCCCTCGAGCGTCATTCTGCGGGCCATTATGAGGCCGATGTCGCCCGAGCCGAGGATGACTATCCTGCGGCCGATCATATAGCCCTCGATGTTGACGTAGCGCTGGGCGGTCCCGGCCGTGAGCACGCCGGCGGGCCTGTCGCCCGGGATGGCAATGGCTCCGCGGGTCCGCTCCCTGCAGCCCATGCAGAGCACGACGGCGCCCGCGCCGTATTCGCGGTAGCCCTCCTCAGCGCTTATGCAGCTGACGACCCTTTCGTCCGCGGATGCCCTGATATCGAGCACCATGGTGTCGGTGACGACCTCGGCGCGGGTGTTGCGGACCATTTCGGCGAAGCGGCCGGCGTACTCGGGGCCGGTGAGCTCCTCCTTGAAGTAATGGAGGCCGAAGCCGTTGTGTATGCACTGGTTGAGGATGCCGCCGACGACCCTGTCGCGCTCGATGACGAGCACGCTCCCGGCGCCCTTGTCGCACGCGGACACCGCGGCCGCCAGGCCGGCGGGACCTCCGCCTATAACAATAACGTCATAATGTTTCACGCCGGCACCTCTCATTCCTTTGTCTTTCCGGTTATGATGAAGGAGTCCTCCTCGGTGAGGCGGATGTCCTCCATCTTCACGCCGAGCTCGCGCGCCAGGATCTCGTGGACCCTCGGCGAGCAGAACCCGCCCTGGCAGCGACCCATTCCCGCCCTGCAGCGGCGCTTCACGGCGTCGAGCGTGCGCGGACGGATGGGACGGTTTATCGCGTCGACGATCTCGCCCTCCGTCACGGTCTCGCATCTGCATATGATGCGGCCGTACAGCGGGTTCTTTTCAATGACGGCGCGACGGCCTTCGGCGTCGAGCGAGGCAAAGCGGACCACGGGCGGCCTGCTGTCATTGAAGGAGGCCCTGGGCTTAAGTTCGAGTCCGGCGCCGGCCAGCAGTTCCGCGGCCCTCTCGCCGACGGCGGCGGCGGCAGACAGGCCGGGCGACGCCATGGAGGCGAGATTTATCATCCTGCCGCACGCGGGGCTGACGTCGATCACGAAATCCTTTACGTTGGTCGTCGGCCGGACGCCGGCGTACTGGCGTATAACGTTGCGGAAGTTTATCGAGGGAACGTAGCGCAGCCCGCTGGCCTTGATGCGGTCGAGGGTCGCGGCGTCCGTGCCCAGGGTCTCGGCGCTGGCGACGGGGTCGGAGTTGGGGCCGACTATAAGATTGCCGTGCACGGTCGGCGAGACCAGTATTCCCTTGAAGCCCTTCTCGTCCGGGCAGCCGAAGATGACCGAATTGACCTTCGCGCCCTCGGCCTTGTCCAAAACGAAGTACTGGCCCTGGAAGTTGGTCTGGGTCAGGCGGTCGTCGCCGACCATCCTCATTATATCCGCGGCGTGGCAGCCGGCGGCGTTGACGACGTATCTCGTGCGGAATTCTCCGCGGTCGGTCACGACGGTCAGGGCGTCGCCGTCGCGCACGATCCCGGTAACCTTGTGCTCAAGGAACAGTTCGGCGCCGTTCAGCACCGCGACCTCCGCCATGGCGGTCGCGTATTCCCACGGGTTGATTATCGCGGAATCGTCGGTCCAGAGAGCCCCGATTACGTCGGGATTGAGCGACGGCTCGGCAGCGTGTACCTGCTCGCGGTCAAGGATCTTAACGTTTACCCCGTTGGCGAGGCCGCGCTCATAGAGCGTCCTGACGGTCTCCATGTCGCGCTCGCTGAAGGCTATGACGAGGGACTGGAGCGGGCGGTACTCGACGTCGAGTTTCCGGGCGATCTCCTTCCCGAGGCGGATGCCGCGGAGGTTGAGGGGCGTCATGACCTTCCCGGGGGCGGGGTCGTAGCCCGCGTGCATAATGGCGCTGTTGGCCTTGGTGGCCCCGCAGGCGACGTCGCTGAACCGCTCGACTATACCGACCCTCAGGTCGTACCGCGCGAGCTGATAGGCGACCGCCGCTCCGGTCACGCCGCAGCCGATAATGATAACATCGTACATGTCTTACTGCTCCTGTGCGGTTAATTGTTTACTTGACGAACCTTCTGAGGTAGCGCCCGGGATCTCCGCAGTACAGGGAGAACTCGGACATGATGAGCTCCATGACCTCCTCGGGGGACCTGTGCTCGGTGTCGACGGTGAGGTCGTAGTTCGAGAGGTCGAGGTGATCCACGTTGTAGATCTTGCGGTAGCGCCGGTTTTCCTCCATCATGCGATCCTCGATCTGCTTCACGGCGTCCTCGACGCCGGAGTAGCGCTCGACGTCGCCGCGGCTCTCATCGGCGAGGATGCGCTTCGCGGATACCTCGGTCGGGACGTAGAGGTAGACCTTGAAGGAGCTGACGGCAAAATGCCAGGCCATCCTGGAATCGTAGATGATCTTGTCGTCGGCCCGCTCGATGGATATGCGGCGGGTCTCGTCGTCGATCATGTAGTCGTACTTCGGGTCCTCCGTCATGAGGCGGTTGAACTCGAGCGCGGTCATTCCGAGATCGGCGGCGATCTTTCGCACCGCGGTGCCGGTGCTGTGGATCTCGTAGCCGTAGGTGGACGAGATCAGGCGGGCAACGGTGGATTTGCCGCTGCCGAGGCGGCCTGTGAGCGAGATGTGCATGAGATACTCCTGAAGAGAAAAAGTTTTATATGAAGGATCTTTCGAAAAACGGGCCAAGGGGGCCTTCGGCAAACGGGCTTGGGGGCCTTCGGGAAACGGGCTCAGGGGGCCAGGCGGAGCTGGCGGGACGTGATCTTTTTTCTGTATTCCGCGAAGGCGCCTTCGGCCGCGCCGGCGCGGTCGATCCGGCCAGCGGGCGTGCGGGCAAGCGGGGCGTCGCTGACGACGAAGCAGCAGAGGCGCTTGTACGACGCGCTCCTGGCGTTGACGGCGTCGACAGCCGCGCCGAGCTCGGCCTCGACCTGGCCGGGGAGGAAGCCCCTGCCGTACTTCGCGGTAAGAGCGGCCCTGTCGGGTACCAGGATGGCAACGAGGTCGCGGTCGCCGGCCGCCTCGTCGAAGTAGGCCGCCACGGCGGCCTCGGAGACGAAGGGGCTGTTGACGAGCTGGGCCTCGAGCTCCTCGGGGAAGATGTTCTTTCCCGAGGCAGTGACTATGAGGCCGGACCGCCTCCCTATGGCGTACAGGAAGCCGTGCTTGTCCTTGTAGCCGTACACGCCGGTGTAGAACCAGCCGTCGCGGATGACGCGGGCGGTGGCGTCGGGATCGCCGTAATAGCCGAGCATAATGCCGGGGCCCTTGCAGCGGATCTCTCCGGTGCCGTCCCTGCGGATGTCGTAGATGTCGGCAAGGCAGGAGGGCGACGGCATCCCGGCGGCGCCGTAGTTGCAGTTGCCGCCCTGGTTGACGGCCGCCAGAGGCACGCATTCGGTGAGGCCGAAGGCGCGGGCGACGCCGAAGCCCAGGCCGCGCAGGCCCCTGACCGTGTCGGGGGCGGGCGAGCCGCAGCACACGATGAGCCGCACCCTGCCGCCCAGGACGTCGTGTATCTCGCGGAACACGTGGCGCTTGAGCCGGCGGTTGCCGTAAGTCAGGGACACGAGGTCCTTCGTTATGACCTCGGCCATGCCGCTCCTGCGGCGGATGCCGGACAGGATGCTGCTGTAGAGGCTCCCCGCCAGGGCCGGAGTCGCGCATATTACGGTCGGGCGGACGGCCCTGCACTCGCGATCAAGCCCGGCAAGGCCGTCGCAGAGGACGGCGCAGGCGCCGACGCTGAGCGGAAACAGAAGGCCGCAGAGGCAGCTGAAGGCGTGATGCAGGGGCAGCGGGGACAGGAAGACGTCCGAATGCGAATGCCTGATCGTGCAGGCCGCGTCGTAAAGGTCGGAGCAGACCGTCGAGTGCGAGTGCATGACGCCGAGAGGGGCGCCGTCGGGCCCGGTGGCAAAAAGTATGCACGACAGGGCGGACGGGTCGACGGCCGCGGGGGCCGGGGCGGGATCGCCCTTGCGGGCCTTGCGGATGATCTCGGGGAAAGCGGAGAAACACACCTTGACGACAGAGCCCGGAAGGGCCTCGGCCGCGGCGGAGCAGTTCTCCGAGTACAGCACGGCACCGGCGTCGGACAGTTTTGCAAGGCGGGCAAGCTCGCCGGCGGACGAGGCGCTGTCGACGGGGACGGCGACTCCAAGGCCGCAGACGACGGCAAGGAAGCCCAGAGCCCACTCGCCGGAGCTCTCTCCGACTATGAGCACGTGCCGGCCGCCCAGCCCGAGGGCGCGCAGACCCGCGCCGAGGGCGCCGGCAAGGCCGGAAAGCTCGGCGTAAGTGAGTCTCGCGTATCTGCCCGCGCGGCTGATCACAGCCGGGCGGTCCGGGTAAAGCTCGGCGGAGCGCCGCAGCGCCGCCCCGATATCCGTGAAGCGGACGGGCGCCGTGTTTTTTCTAAGAGGATTGATCATAAGCCGGACAGAGATTGTAAGATCACCGAGGAGCTGAGCTCCGCGGCTCTGGCGGAAAAGGTGGGAAAGTCCTGATCGGATGTGCCGTCTGCGTTGTTTCCATGGGAACGGCTCAGTACCTCACCTGGGTGACGACGGTGGCCTCCCTGTTGTAGAAGCGGCAGCGCTTAAGCATCTCGGCGGTGGCGTCGAAATAGTAGGCGACACGCTTGCCGTCGGCGTCGCAGAAGAGGGCGACGTAAGCGTCGGGGACGTCGGGGTCGGAGAGGCCGTTGTAGACTATCTCGGGCTTGAACTCGGCGATCTTGTCCTCGCTGGCGGCCTTGGGGGCTATGAGCGTGCAGTCCTTGACGGCGAACTGCATCTTTTCCTTCTTGATGCGGTGCTGGAAGACGTTCTGGATCACGGCGTAGGTGACGATGCCCGTCTTGATGGAGTAGTAGGTCTCGAGGTTGACGAATCTCCAGGTGAAGAAGTACACGACGGCGTCGGCCAGCACGATAAACGCTCCCAGAGGCACAAGTCCCTTCCACTTTACAATAAGAAGAAGAGCAATTATTGGGAGGAGGATATAAAAACAGATCAATAGGAAGCGCTTCAGCTTCATCTTTCCGTCGGGCTTGACGGGCTGGCAAAAATCGTACAGTTCGGTGATCTCTGACATGGCGGTTTGTTCCTTTCGGTTTTATGTGTATTTTTTTGTTCTTCAGACGTCGCGGGTCTCCATTATCCATACCCCTCCGCGGCGTACGGATATGAGCGCGCAGTTGCCGTCGATCTCGTTGCTGACGGCAAACTGGTTCCGGCGGTAGAGCGTCGCGTTCTTCAGCGGATAGCGGCAGCCCTCTATGGACAGGCCCCTGACCTTTGCGTCGGCGGCTATGACCGAAAAATACCGGAAGCCGCAGGCAAAGAGCAGTTCCGAGGAGTCCCTCATGAAGCGGGCCCGGGAGGCGCCGTCGGTGATTATCGCCCGGACGCCGCGCGCGTTGAGGTCCTCGAGGACGGCCAGGTTGGAAGCGGTGTGGTCGGGCCGGCCGGAGAGGCCGCCGACGATGACGATCTCGGTCGCCCCGTCCTTGAGCGCCAGCCCGACCGCGGCCTGGGTGTCGGTAACGTCCTTCACCGCGGGCAGCGTTATGATCTCGGGCCCCTCGGGGATCGAGCTCCGCGGCAGCGAGTCGAAATCGCCTATGACGACGTCGACTCTCTCGCCGAGTTTTTTCGCGTTGGCGTAGCCCGAGTCCGCGGCTATGACGACGTCGCCGCTCTTCGGGTGCTCGGTTATGAATTCGGGCAGCACGCGGCCGCCTGTGTAAACGAAGTGCCTCATTTCGGATTCCAGCTCTTTTTGTTCCTGAGTATGTCGTACATGGCGATGTAGCTCTCGCGGCGGGAGGGGGCGATCCTGCCCTCTTCCGCGGCCCGGGCCACGGCGCATTCGCGCTCGCGGGTGTGCGAGCAGTCCGGGTAGCGGCAGCCGCCGTAATAGGGGACGAACTCGCGCATGGTGTCCGGCAGCGCCGCGAAGGGCAGAAAGTCGAAGTTCTCGAAGTCGATGAGCGAGAAGCCGGGCGTGTCGGCAAGCAGGAAGGATCCCGAGCCGGCGCTCACCGGGTACAGGTCGATGCGGCGGGTCGTGTTGCGGCCCCTGCCGGTCTTGCGGCTGACGTCTCCGGCCTCGGTCCTGAGCTCCGGAAAGAGGGCTGACATGAGCGTGGACTTCCCAGCCCCGGACACTCCGGCAAAGGCCGCGACGGTCCCGGGCAGTTCGCGCTCCATGTAGCCGCGCAGCTCGCCGAGACCCGTGCCAAGCCTGCACGAGACGGGAAACACGGGATAGCCGGCGCTGCGGTAGATCCCCGCCATACGGTCAGCGCCGTCCGGGTCGAGGTCGCACTTGCCGACTACGACCGCCGCGCCGATGCCGTAATATTCGCACACGGAGAGCATCTTGTCCACGGTGAGCGTGTCCGGCGCGGGCCTTGCGGCGGCGCAGACGATGAACAGGCGGTCGAGGTTGGCCATGGGCGGCCTTATGAGCTCGTTCCTGCGGGGCAGGATGCGGGAGACCGCGCAGTCGGGAAGGACGTCTCCGGGGGACCCGCCGCCGGAACCGTATGCGGCAAGCGAGGCGTCGGAATAGACGGTCTCAACGCGGTCGCCGACCAGCAGACCGACTTTGCGCAGGCTGCCCCGGGCGCGGCACGGGAAAGTGCGGCCGGAGAGCGGACCCTCGCCCGGGTCGGCCATGACAAGGTAGATGCCTCCGTCGCCCCGAAGGACGGTCCCTTCGGCAGTATAGGCCGGCATCAGCGTTTGACGGCGCCGAGCTTCGACGCGTATCTGTATTCCATGGACGGCTCGTCGCCGCCGGCGCCGGCCGATATCACGACTCCGCCCCTCAGGCTGTTGTTGAGCTCGAATCGCCCGCCGAGGCCGAAGGAGTTGAAGCCGAGCGAGCCGGTCAGTCCGAGCGATACGGGACGGGCGTCGCCGGGGGCGTCGCCGAACAGGGTCGAATCCCTGGCCGCGACGCCGGTGTTGGTGTTGCCCGCGGTGCAGACGAGGCCCGAGACGCGCACGGCCGAGAGGGTCTCGCCGAGCAGGTCGGAGAATGAGAGCAGGTAGGGATCGACGGCCTCGTTCACAGTCACTCCGTCGCGGATCTCGTCGCCGGAGAACGGCGGCAGGGACGCGGCCGCTGAGAGCGTTATGCCGGGGCATATGAGGGATGACGGGACGGTGCGTCCGGTGGTGCGCTCGATGGCGCGCGACACGGAGAGCATCCAGTCGGACGTCTCTCTGACTTCCGCGGCGCCGTCGAAGCCGGCGGCGTCGATCATGTAGAGCGAGTATACCGGCGTGCCGCCGGGATCGGTGAAGGTCAGGCAGGTGCGCCCGCCGGCCTGTCTGCCGTCGCCCCTGCCGCGGTCGGAAAGGGCGGCGGAGTTCTCGACGAAGCCCTGACAGGAGCTTATCACCTCGTAGATGACCTCCTCGGGGACGGCGGAGGTCCTGTCCTCGAGGGCAAAGACGCAGCAGAAGCGCACGCCCCGCCAGTTCAGCAGGGCCGAGATCTCGGCCCAGGCCGTGGCCAGCTCACTTCTGCCCGAGCAGCCGCAGTCGAGGCCCCCGCAAAACACGACGAGGTCGGGGGAGGAGTCGGCTATGAGGGCGTCGAGCGCCGCGAGCGAGTTCGTATCGGCGCCGGGCTTTGTGACGGTCAGGATGCCGATGCCGTCGCCGACGTCGGTGCGCATTATGACGGGGAGCGATGCGTCTTCGGTCTGGACGACGGAGACGTAGAGCCTGTCGGCGGCCCTGAGCAGGCGGCTCGACTGAAGGAAGTACGAGGCGAACCTGTCGACGGCGGTCCTTGCGGTCTCCGCTCCGAAGGCTATTATGTCGACGGAGACGGTCCTGCCCGAGGCGTCCTCGGTGTGGCCGATCTCGTAGCCGAGGCTGCCGAGGCGCATGTAGCAGGAGAGGTAGCTCTCGCCGCACATGCTGGTGTGCCCGACGGAGATCACCAGGTCGTAGACGCCTTCGCTCAGGGCGGACAGGCTGCCGTCGCTCATTATCTCAGTGATGATGTCGTATTCGGCGCCGATCTTCTCGCCGAGGCGTTCGCACTCGGCCGGCGCCCATTCGTCGTATTCGGAGTAAACGATGCCGACCGTCACGCGGTCGCGCTCCTTGCGCAGGACGAGCTCCTCGGCAGATACGCCTGAGGGGTTCTCGAAGGCGGTTATGACGTCGGGAAGCTGGGGCTGAAGTATGGCAAGGAAAAGCGCTCCGACGGCAAGGTACAGCACGACCTTAACGGCGATGTGGACCCTCTGCCTGACGCTTTTTGTGCCCTTTTCGATGACGACTTCCGGCGTTTCCGCGCCGGCCGGGACGTCTTTCGCTTCTTTCGCGTCTTTCTTCACGCTTTTCCTCCTTTCCGCCCGGATCCTCCGGGCGATTATTCCGTCCCGGGCGCCGGTTCCGTCACGGACCCGGTCCCGGTCTCTTCGGGCGCGGTCCCTTCCCCGGGACCGGGCTCCGTCCCGACGGCCGGCTCGGTCTCGACATAGCCGGGCCCGCCCGACACGTAATACTCGAGCTCGACCAGCCCCTGCAGGCCGGTCACCTCGCTGCCTGCCTCGTCCTTCTGCTCGAACACGAGGCCGTACGGCGTGTCAGAAGCCTTCCAGACGGGCTTGGGAACGAAGCCCTCCTCGATCGCCAGGGCCTCGGCCTCGTCGAGCGAGCAGCCTATGACGTCCGGAGCCAGAAGCGTCTCCGTGAGGTCCGGCCCGCCGCTGACGGTCAGGTAGACGTACACGTTGCCGGCCGCGGCGTCGACCTGCGACATTGCCGCCGGCGACTGATTCAGCACCTGACCGACCGGGCTCGCGCTGCGCCTGTAAAATATCATATAGACGAGCGAGGCGTCCTCGCCGAAGTTGTAGTTGAGCAGCAGTTTCGCGTCCTCCGCCGTCTCGCCGACAACGTTCATGACGTTGACGATGTTGGTATAATCGGGCCCGCCGCTGACCCTCAGGGTCACCGACGACAGGGCCTTTCTGTTGGTGATGGTGCCGGCAGGATTCGGATCCTGCTTAATAACGGTGTTGACGGGCGAGTCGCTGCTCACCTTTATCACGGACACGTCCATCCCGTAAAGGGTGAGGAGCTCGACGGCCTCGTCCCTGGACATGCCGGCGACCTCGGGATACACGTTCGTGTTGAAGTCCTTTCCTCCGCTCACGACGAAGTCAACGGTCGTGGCGCCCGTGTATATGTTCTCGCCGGGCTCGGGGTCGTGCGACACAACACAGCCGGCAGGCAGGGACGAGCGGGTATACGTCACCTTACCCACCGTCATGCCGAGCGTCTCCATTAGCGCCGTCACCTCGGCCTCGCTCTTTCCGCGGTAGTCCTCCATCGGAACGAGGTTGGCGTCGGTGCCTATGCTGACGCGCAGCGTGACTATGCTGCCTTTGCGGAGCACCGTGCCGGGACCGGGATCGGTGCCGATGACGCTGCCCGCGGGTATCGATATGTTCTTTTCCTTGACGATCGTGACGGCAAAGCCCTTCTCCCGAAGGCCCGCCTGGGCGGTGCGCCAGTCCATGACGGTGAAGTCCTCGACGGTCACTTTCTCGACGCCCCTGCTGACGGTCAGCTTGACCGACACGGGCGCCTTGCGGTTGGCTCCCGGGGCCGGGCTCTGGCGGATGACCAGGCCCTCGTCTATGAAGTCGGAATACTCGTACTCGACGGTCACCGAGAAGCGGTTGTCGAGCCCGAGCTTCTCCAGCTCTTCGCGGTAGAGGTCGGCGTCGCCGTTCAGCTCCTCGAGCGAGCGGTACCTGTTCCCGGCCACCGCCGGCACGCTTATGCTCTTGCGGCCGATGCCTCCTATGTTGAGCCGGTCGAGGCCGACGAACAGCGAAACTATGGCCAGGAACAGCACGGCAAACGCCACACCGAGTATGACCGGGGTCACGGAGCGGCTGGGCCGGTTCTGCGCCCGGTTGCGCTCGGACCTGCGCTCTTTTACCACCGCCGCGGGCGAGAGCACCCTGGCCCGGCTGCCGGTCCTGAGCTTGCGCAGCTCGCGGAACATGTCCAGGGCCGAGGCGTAGCGGTTCTTCGGGTTCTTCTCCATGGCGTACAGGATTATGTTCTGCAGGCCTCTCGGGATCTTGCGGTTGATCTTTCTGGGCGGGACCGGCTTTTCGCTGATCTGCCTCATCATGACGGAGATGGTGTTCTCTCCGTCGAAGGGGAGCACGCTCGTGGCCATCTCGTACATCATGACTCCGAGCGAGTACAGGTCGGACCTGGCGTCGGAATAGCCCTGATCGGCCTGCTCCGGACTTATGTAATAGACGGTGCCGACGGCCTTGATGTCCTCGGCGTCGCGCACCTCGGGGCCCCCGATCTCCGCGATCCCGAAGTCGGTGACCTTGACGATCCCGTCCTTCAGAAGGAGGATGTTCTGGGGCTTTATGTCCCTGTGTATTATGCCTCTGGAATGGGCATGGTTCAGCGCGGCCAGTATCTGTTCGGAAAAGGCCACCACCTCCTCGTACGGCAGAGCCCCCTTCTTGTCCATGTAGGTCCGCAGGGTTATGCCCTCGAGGTATTCCATGACCAGGTATTTGAGTTCGTTCTCGGTGGATACGCTGTAGATGCCGACGATGTTCGGATGGGAGAGCATGGATACGGCCTGCGATTCGTTCTTGAACCGTTTCAGGGCCTCCTCGTCGTCCGAGATCTCCTTCTTCAGCAGCTTGATGGCGACCGGATGGTCCTCGACCATATCGGTGGCCTTGTAGACCACGGCCATGCCGCCGATGCCGAGCAGCTTCTCCAGCCTGTACCGCCGGTCGAGCACCTTTCCGACGTATTCCTCGTAAGAAAAGCCGTTATCCATCAGTCAGACTCCGCTATGATGACCGTTATGTTGTCCGGGCCTCCGGCCTCGTTGGCGCTCTCCACGAGCCTGTCGGCCATCTCGGAGAGGCTGCGCGCGCCGGAAGCGGCAGCGATGATGGCCCCGTCGTCGAGGCAGCTGTACAGGCCGTCGGAACAGAGCAGGAACAGGCCGCGGTAGCCGTCTATAGGCTCGAGGTCGACGGCGGTGACGTCGCCCTCGACGAACACGGCAGTGCCGACCGCCTTTGTGATGATGTTGCGGTCGGGCGATGTCCTTGCCTCTTCGCGAGAGAGCGTGCCGGCGTCGACGAGCTGCTGGACGTAGGAGTGGTCCCGGGTCAGGCTTATGAGCCGGTCCGGGAGCACGCGGTATATGCGGCTGTCGCCGACGTTGACCGCCCAGGCCCTGCCCTCTTCGGACATGAGCAGGGCGACGAGCGTGGTGCCCATGCCGTCGAAGCGGCCGTTGCTCTCGCGGGCCTTTTCCCAGACCGCCCTGTTGGCCGCCCTTACCGCCTCGCGGAGAGCCTCCCGCACTGTGCGGTCGCTGATCTCCGGCACGGCCTCGGGCGAGTCGGGTATTATGACCTCCCTCATCATGTCCGTGAACGCGTCTATGGCAAGGCCGGACGCGACGGAACCGCCCGCGTTGCCGCCCATGCCGTCGCATATGACGCAAAGGGTCACCCCGGGAAGGAGTTCGAATATTCCGAAGCGGTCCTGATTCTCGGACCTGACCTGTCCGACGTCGCTCTTTCCGTAAAATCTCATGTGCAGTTCCTTTCCCTGCGTAAGGAATGGTTTTCGCCGGTCAATCCCGCCCCTCCGCCGCGCGGCGTCTCAGCTGGCCGCAGGAGGCCGCGATGTCCGGCCCCAGCGTCCGCCTGACCGTCGCCCGCACGCCGCGCTTTTCGAGCTCGGCGCGGAAGACTTCGACGGCCCTGCGGTCCGGGGGACGGAGCCCCGACTCCCTGACCTCGTTGACGGGTATAAGATTGACGTGTATCGGGTAGGATCTGCCCCCCGCCCTCATGTATCTGTTCAGCAGGTCCGCGAGGGCCGCCGCATCCGCGGCGGAGCAGTTCCGCCCGTCTATCAAAGTGTATTCGAAGGATATCCTCCTGCCGGTGGCCTCGCTGTAGGTCCGGCAGGCGCGAAGGACGCTGTCAATGTTCCACTTCCGGTTGACCGGCATGATGCGGCTGCGGACCTCGTCGCTGTGCGCGTGCAGTGACAGCGACAGGGTTATGGGCAGCTTCTCACCGGCAAGCCTCAGTATCCCGTCGGCGTGGCCGCAGGTCGACAGCGATATGTGCCTGTACCCGATGTTCACGCCCCTCGGGTCGTTGACCAGTCTCAGGAACTTCAGGACGTTGTCGTAGTTGTCGAGCGGCTCGCCGATGCCCATCATAACGATGTTGTCGACCCGCCCTCCGCAGTCGCGGCCGGCCACTATGACCTGGGCGAGGATCTCGCCGGGGCACAGGTCGCGCAGCCTGCCTCCTATCGTCGAGGCGCAGAAGGCGCAGCCCATGCGGCAGCCGACCTGGGAGGAGACGCACACGGTGTTGCCGTGGCGGTATCTCATAAGGACGGTCTCGATGCAGTTGCCGTCCGAGAGCCCGAGAAGGTATTTGACCGTGCCGTCGACCGACGATACGAGCCTCTCGCGGACCTCCGGGAACTCCCAGGGCACGGCGGACTCGACCGCGGCGGCGGTTGCCGCGGATATGTTGGTCATCTGCGACGGCGACAGCCCCCTGTGCAGCTGAGGAAAGATCTGGGCCGCCCGGTAGGAAGGCTCGCCGAGCGAACGGAGCAGCTCCGCGAGCTCGTCGAAGGACAGCGACAGAAGCTGTTTTTCCATGGTCAGCTCCCCGCCCCGGTCCGCCTTGAGAGCCGGGCTATGAAGAAGCCGTCACGGACCTGATCGGGCAGTATGGTGAGAGTTCCCTGCGGAGCCTCCAGCGAACCGCGCCGGAACGGGTCGGGGGCAAAGTCCGGATGCGTCCCGAGAAAGCGCTCCACCACTCTGCCGTTCTCTTCGGGCAGCAGCGTGCAGGTCGAGTAGACCAGGGTCCCTCCGGGCCTCACGGCTTCCGAGCAGGCGCTGAGGATCGAATACTGAAGCTCCGGCAGCCCGGCGATGCGGGAGGCGGCGCGGTAACGCAGTTCGGGCTTGCCGGCTATCGCGCCGAGACCCGAGCAGGGCACGTCGCAAAGGACCCTGTCGAAGGCGCCCGCGTATTCAGGGGCGGGCACGGACGAGTCGCGGCATACGGTGCTTATGATGCCTATCCCGAGCCGAGCCGCGCCGGCGGCTACGAGAGGCAGTTTCGAGGCGTGGACGTCGCAGCTGACGACCGCGCCGCGGTCCTTCATGGCAATGGCCGCGTAAAAGCTCTTGGAGCCCGGGCAGGCGCAGGCGTCGAGCACCCTGTCGCCCTGCCCGGCGCCGAGGACGTCGGCGCAGATCTGGGACGACTCGTCCTGAACGTAGGCAAGGCCGTCGTTCACCTCGTCCGGCAGGCCGCTGCCCGGGGCGAGCCTGAGGCCGCAGGGCGAGTCCGCGCACGGTTCGGCGGATATCCCCCTCGCGGCAAGCCTGGCAATCAGCCCATCCCGGTCGAGCCTCAGCGTATTGGTCCTGAGAGTCAGGGCGGGGACCCTTAGATATGCCTTGAGAATGCTCTCGGCGGTCACGTCGCCGTACGCGTCGCCAAGCGCGGAGCAGAGCTCCTCCGGCACGGAATATGTGACGGAGAGGTAGCCGGCGTCGCCGGGACCGGGGAAGGACAGCCGGTCGCGCTTCCTGAGATAGGCGCGCAGCAGGGCGTTGACGAAGCCCCTGGCCGACGGGCGGACCAGCCCCACGGTCTCGTTGACCGCGGCGTGGGCGGGGATGCGGTCGGAATAGCGCAGCTGGCAGATGCCGAGCCTGAGGGCGCTCATGACGCCGGGATCGAGCTCTTCGGCGGGTCTCGACGAGAGCTGCGAGATAATGTGGTCGAGCGTGATCCTGCGCTCCAGGACCGTCGCCACGAGCCAGCTGAGCAGTGCCCCGTCCCGGTCGGGCAGATCCCACCGGCGCATGGCACTGTCGATGAGTATGTTGGAGTAGCCCCCTTCGCCGTCCGTGGCGTCCAGACAGCGGGACACGATGTCCAGCGCCAGCCTGCGGATATTCGGGGCCTTGGAGTTTGCGCTCATTCCGGCCTGCCGCCCAGAACGTCTCCGGCGGCGACGCCGCGCCCGCGTATGAAATCCGCGGCGGACATCCGGCCTCTTCCCTCGGGCAGTACGCCGAGGAGCAGGATCCTGCCGGTCCCCTCAGGGCCGCAGGCCACCTCGACGGCCCCGTCCGCGACAGACGTCACGGTGCCGGGCACGGCGGGAACGGAGTCCGCGCCGACCGCCGAACGTATGACTTTCAGCTGTCTGCCCCCGGGGAGCCTCGTGAAGGCGAGCGGGGACGGAGACAGGCCCCGGATCAGGTCGTGGAGCGGTGACGCCCCGGACGAGAAGTCCAGCAGGCAGTCGCTCTTCTCTATCTTTTTCGCGTATGTCGGGGCGACGCCGAAGCCGGACTGGGGCCGGCGCACGAGCGTCCCTTTCATCATCTCTTCTATGGTCTGCACCAGCAGCTCGCCGCCGGCCTCGGCAAGGCGGTCGTGGACAGTGCCGAAATCGTCGTCCGGCCCGATCGGCACGGAGCGGGAGAGGAGGACGTCGCCGGTGTCCAG
>JAEEGG010004299.1_pt1 | contig 34655 bp, 27 predicted proteins | sample 9134161 | NCBI WGS metagenome assembly JAEEGG01 (sample SAMN16246543, study PRJNA631951) | gut metagenome | biome: gut microbiome; feature: rumen; material: CR-attached | host: Bos | place: Iran: Karaj | collected 2018-10 | reverse complement strand
ACAGCCACAGCGATGATGATGTATATACCATCTGTGGCGTTTATGAGGACTATGTTATCGGTTCGGCAATCGGCAAGGATAATAGGCCCAACATCCGTTTCTGCTGGAACAAGGATTGGTTTGATGGTCCTTACGATTATGCGCAAATCATGGACAAACTAGTGGTGAAAGTGCGTGAGATGAATCCCGAGACGATAGAAAAGGTGAAGTCGGTTATTGAGGAATGTCTACCCGAGCGGAAAAACATCGAGGTGACGCCATATACTGAATTGGTCAGGAAAGAATACTCCTACACTTATCAGATGCGTCGTGCTTTCACGATGGGAGCCTTGTTTGCTATGGCCATCGCCTTGGTCGGTCTGATAGGCTTTGTGCGCGACGAGGCCAACCGCCGCAGCAAGGAAGTGGCCATCCGCAAGGTGAACGGCGCGGTGACGGGTGAAATCATCCGCATGTTCGTGGTGGACGTGCTGAAACTGGCGGTGATTGCCGCTTTGATTGGTGTGGTCATCGCCTATTTCATCTCCGACAAATGGCTGGAACTGTTCGCCATGCGCATCGGCCTCTCGCCTACCTATTTCATCATCGGAGCCGTTGTGGTGCTTCTTGTGGTGACGGTCGTAGTCGTTTTGAGCAGCAACCGCATCGCGCGGATGAATCCTGTTAAGTCTTTGAAGAATAATTGATATGGAAACAATGTATATAGATTCCCTGCGGGAATGGAGATTAGGAGTTGTTGTTAACCGCGGCGGCCTGTGGCGCTACAGATTGGCAACTTGTTCTTGCCGCCGCTATATAACTAAGACAAGCACTCCATTCCCGAAGGGAAACTCAACAAACAATTCAACAGTTAAACAATCAACAATTCAACAATATGGAAACTAACACAATGGATCGAAAGATCGAAAAGAAGAAAGGCATAGCCCGCGCATTCACGAAGAAAGCTTTGCCGTTTTGGGGCGGGGCTTTGCTCCTGGCCTTCATCCTCTGGCTCATCTTCAGGGACGACGCCCAGAAACTCCGCATCGATGCGGACAACATCACCGTGAGCACCGTCACCCAGGGCGAGTTCAACGATTACATCCGCATCAGCGGACAGGTCGCGCCCATGACGACCATCCAAATCAGCCCTTTGGAAGGCGGCGTGGTGCAGCAGATTGTGGCCGAAGAAGGTAGCCGCGTCAGCACTGGCGATGTCATTCTTATTTTGAGCAACGAGAACCTCGACATGCAAATCCTCAACTCTGAGGCCGACCTCGCCGAGAAGGAGAACATCTTGCGCAACACGATGCTCCAAATGGAACAGCAAAAGTTGAGCGTCGAGCAAGAGAAACTGCAACTGCAAATGGAAGTGCAGCGCAACCGCCGCACCTACGAGGCACAAAAAACCCTCTTTGACGATGGCCTCATTGCCCGCGAGGACTTCCTGAAGGCTGAAGAGGACTTTGAACTCTCGACCAGCCGCCTGAAGCTGGTGGAAAACCGAGTTAAACAGGACAGTCTTCACCGCACGGTGGAAATCAACCAGATGCGCGAGAGCCTCGACAACATGCGCCTCAACATGATGATGATCCGCAAGCGCAAGGACAACCTCACCATCAAGGCGCCCATCGACGGCGAACTGGGTCTCTTGGATGTCGTCCTCGGCCAGTCGGTGGCGACAGGCTCGAAGATCGGGCAAATCAACAACCTCGACAGTTACAAGATTGAGGCCCAAATCGATGAACATTACATTGACCGCATCACGGCGGGCCTCGAGGCCACTTTTGAGCGGCAGAGCGAGCGTTATCAGGCGCAAATCCGCAAGGTGTATCCCGAGGTGCGCGACGGCAAGTTCAAGGCCGACTTCAAGTTTGTCGGGCAGCAGCCGGAGAACATCCGCAGCGGCCAGACCTACTACCTTAACCTCCAACTCGGCCAGCCTGTGGAGGCGGTGCTCATCCCGCGCGGTGCCTTCTACCAGAAGACCGGCGGCAAATGGATCTATGTGCTAACTTCCGATGGCAGCAAAGCCGTGAAGCGCGACATCCGCATCGGGCGGCAGAACCCGCAGTATTACGAGGTCGTTGAAGGCTTGGAGGCTGGGGAGAAGGTGATTACTTCAAGTTATGATAACTTCGGGGAGAGTGAGGTCCTAGTATTTTGACACGGGACTGCGGGACACGAGACCGCAAAGCGACGGAAAAGTCCCGCGTCCCGCGTCTCAAAGTCTCGCGTCGATAGACAAACAACAAATCAACAAAATAAAAGTTAAACCATTAAACACTTAAAGCAATGATCAAAACAGAAAATCTGACCAAAATCTTCCGCACGGAAGAAATCGAAACCACGGCATTGAACGGCGTTTCGTTTGAAATCAACGACGGCGAGTTTGTCGCCATCATGGGCCCCTCGGGCTGCGGCAAGTCCACCTTGCTCAACATCCTCGGCCTCTTGGACAACCCCACCGAGGGCAAGTACGAACTCCTCGGCCATCAGGTCGGCGACCTCAAAGAGAAAGACCGCACCCAGTTCCGCAAGGGCAACATCGGCTTCGTCTTCCAGAGCTTCAACCTCATCGACGAGCTGAACGTCTATGAAAACATCGAACTGCCGCTGCGCTACATGAACATCCCTGCTGCCGAGCGAAAGCAACGTGTGGAGGCCATCATGGCGCGCATGGACATCAGGCACCGCAAAGACCACTTCCCGCAGCAGTTGTCGGGCGGTCAGCAGCAGCGTGTGGCCATCGCCCGCGCCATCGTCGCCAAGCCCAAGCTCATCCTCGCCGACGAGCCTACAGGTAACTTGGATTCCAAGAACGGCAAGGAGGTGATGGACCTGCTCACCGACCTCCACAAGGAAGGCACCACCATCGTCATGGTGACCCACTCGCAGCGCGACGCCAGCTATGCCGACCGCATCATCAACCTCTTCGACGGTAAGATCGTGGAGGAGGTCTTGTCGCAACTCTGATTTCGGCGAATGAAGGAACTACGAATTGCACGAATGGAACGAATTATTTTGCGGCTTGCGCCACGAATTAGGACGAATTTTGTGCCGCTTCGCGTCACTGCGAGGCACGAAGCAGTCCAGATTCGTACCCATTCAGGTGCTTGCGCCTCAAATTCTCAAATCGAAATTCGCAAAATTCGTGTAATTCGTAGTTAAAAATCAAGTAGTTAATCAATTAAAAATAAGTAGTTATGGCAAGAATTTTCAAAAAAGGCAAGACCTCCCTCGTGTCTTCCATCCTGAACATCTTGGGCTTGACGGCAGCCTTCGCCGCGCTCTACATCATCCTCGTGCAGGTGCACCACGACCTCACCTACAACAAGGCGCTCAAGGACAGCGACCAGATTTATGTCCTTACAAAGAAAGAAATCAATCAAAGTGAATACTCCTCTTATATGAACCGTCCTATGGGAGAGTATGTGCTTAATGCTTCCCCTGACATTGAAGCCGGCGGCTGCGGTAAAATCATGGGCAATCCCATTGCGGTTCGGGTAAGCGATGATCAATCCCCTGTGTCCATCTCGATATCTGCCATGAACAAAGGCGCTCGCGATGTGTTCGGTTTCGAACTGGTGGCTGGCAACTGGGATGATCTGACAGGCACTGGCTTCGCCCTTTCGGAATCAGCGGCAAAACGCCTTGGAGTCCAAGTGGGTGATGTGATGAAGTATTATGATGGGTCGGGGTGGCAGGGAATATCCATCGTGGCCATCTATAAAGACATGCCGAAGCACAGCGACCTTTCCTCTTTCGAAATGCTTGCCGATATGGGTGATAATAGCCTCGACGACTGGAAGGAGTTTTCGTTCAACTATTTTATGAAACTTCGTAAAGGTGCTGACCCCAAGGCGATTACCGAAGTGGCAATGCCGGTGGTCAAACAGTTTTTCAGTGAGGTGAATGGTGGCACTGAGGTTACGGATGATGATGTCAAGTTCGGGCTTTACCCCGTGCGGCTGACCGATATGTACTTCGACAGCAATTCCTATTATGCCCCTGGAAAGGCGGGCAACAGAACCACAACAATCACTTTGCTCGTCATCGCCATTTTTGTAGTACTCATCGCTTTCATCAACTACATCAATTTCTTCTTCGCCATGGTGCCGTTGCGCCTGCGGAGCATCAACACACGCAAGATATTGGGCAGCAGTCGTTTCCAGTTGGTGATGTCGTCGGTGGGCGAATCGGTGCTGATGGTGGTCATTGCCTTGGGTTTGGCGGTGGCTGTAGTCACCTTGTTCAGGCAATCCACCTTGGCCTCGATGATTGACACTTCTCTCGATTTCGGCCAAAACTGGGGTGTCGTGGCTTTGACCATTGGTTTGGCGTTGCTTATCTCGGTGGTCGCCAGCCTCTATCCAGCCTTGTTCGCCACCTCGTTCAACCCCGCTTTTGCCTTGAAAGGCACCCTCGGCACTACACAGAAGGGCAAGGCATTCCGCATCGGCTTGATTGGCTTGCAGTTCACCGTTTCCATCGTCCTGATTATCTGTGCGATATTCGTCTCCGAGCAACGTCGTTTTATGATGAATCACGAAATGGGCTTCAACCAAGAATGTCTTTTGCAGTCGCAGGTGTCGTGGGACCTTGCCACCAACCGAGAAGTCGTTGAGAGTCAGTTGTTGGCCGATGCGGCTATCAAGGACATCGCATGGGGTGATGGGCCTTTCGTAAATGATTATCGCATGCAATGGGGACGCACAGTGCGTGGCGAGGATGCCGGTTGGGATGTCTATCCCGTTTCGTGGAACTTCCTGCGTTTCATGGGCATCGACATCGTGGAAGGCCGCGATTTCACGGAAGCCGACGAGCATTCCACGGGTACGTATATCTTCAACGAAACTGCACGGGACGTATATAAAATCACCCTTGAAGATCAGATTGGAGGGCATGATGACCAAATCGCTGAGATTGCCGGTTTCTGCAAGGACTTCAACTTTGCATCGTTGCGTCAAGAGATTAAACCTTTTGCATTCTATGTTTACGGCAAAGATCCGTGGCATATTTGCAATAGGTTGTATATCCGCACCGAGGCTGGAGTGGATGTTCCCACCCTGATGGAGCGTATCAGAATAACCCTCAACGACCTCGACCCCAATATGGGCAACGAAATATCATACGAGGTGTGGCCTTTCTCACAGTCTATTGAGAACCAATACAAAAAAGAGCAAAACCTTTCGAAACTCGTCAACTTGTTCACCATTCTGGCCATCGTCATCTCGTTGATGGGCGTGTTCGGCCTCGTGATGTTCGAGACGGAGCACCGCCGCAAGGAAATCGGTATTCGCCGTGTACACGGTGCCACGGTGCAGCAGATTTTAGCCATGTTCAACTCGCGCTTCGTGAAGATTGTGCTGGTGTGCTTCGTCATAGCCGTGCCTGTGAGCATCGTTATCATGCGGCGTTATTTGGAGGGTTTCGCCTATCAAGTACCGCTGCATGTTTGGGTGTTTGCCTTGGCATTGGTGGCCGTTTTGGGTGTCACGGTGGCGGTGGTCACTTTGCGGAGTTTGCGGGCGGCTACGGTGAATCCGGTGAAGTCGCTGCGGAACGAATAATATTAATCACAAAACCCACAAAACAATGCAAAACTCAAATCATCGTGGGTGCGGCTCGGCAACCACCTTGCCGCCGGAAAGGAGCCGGTTGGAGACTTTCCTTGCAAAAAATGTTTTGTGGGTTTTGCAAGTTTTGTGACAAAAAATAAAAATCAACCAATTATGAGTAGTTATCTTAAATTCCTATCAAGGAACAAATTATACACCATAATCGAGACCCTCGGATTGTCCGTCAGCCTCGCCTTCGTAGTCATCATCTTCTGCTATGTGGCGCAGCATATTGCCATTACACATGAAAACCCACATAGGAAGGAGATCTATTGTGTGGCTTTGAATGACATTACCCTGTTCGAATATGGGATGAGGGAGAGCATAGGGGAGAGCATCCCTGAAATTGAGGCCGTTACCGAGTTCGGCCAAATCTATGGCACGGAGATAAAAGTCGATGAACTATGGAGCATGGTGAACGTACTGGGTTGCGACCGAGGCTTTTTCGACTTTTTTCCTGTCCAGTTATCAGAAGGCCAACCCGACCAGATTGACGGTGTTTTAATGGCTTTCATATCGGAAAAGCTGGCGCAAACCCTATCGGAAAATGGTGAAATCGTGGGACGGACCATCCATCTTCTGGCACATGACTTCACTGTGGCGGGTGTGTTCACCGATTTGGGCACCTCGCTTTTCAGCGATATGCCCGATGTGATTGTCAATGTGGACCTCACCGATGGCAAAACGTTCCGTGGCGGCTTCAACAGTCCAATCCGACCTGCCAGAACGTTTGAAAACGTGTGGGTCTTTGTGAAATCGCATCCCAATGCTGACCGAGAGGTGCTGCATGAGAAGATGGTTGTGGCATGTCAGACATTTTATAAGACGATCTTGGGCAGCGACTTCCATTTTGAACCTAAGAACCTGACGTTGATACGACTGGATGAGATGCTTTACAGCGATGCCAGCACCAATTTGAAGAAAGGTGACAAGACCATGATGCGCAGTCTGTTGGCAGTGGGTTTGTTGCTGCTGATTTCCTCATTATTCAATTACATCAACCTGAACGTGGCTCTGACAAGCAAGCGGGCCAAAGAGATGGCCACAAGGCGATTGCACGGAGCCACCAAGGGCCGAATCATCGGGAAATACCTGCTTGAGTCGTTGGCGTTCACTACGGTTTGCATGGCGCTGGGTATCTTGTTGGCCGAAGCACTCGCGCCGTTAGTCAACCGTTTATTGGGTGGTGATATTGCTGTAAAAGTTTTGCTATCACCGTCCTATTTGCTGGCTTATCTGCTGATGGTGGTCGTGGTGGCGCTGTTGGCGGGCATCATCCCGGCCATAGTGGTGTCGCGCGCCAAGCCCATCGATGTGGTGAATGGCGCGTTCCGTTTCCGCAATAAGATGGTGCTGTCGAAGGTGTTCATCGTTCTGCAAAACGTCATCGCCATCGTGCTGATTGCCTTGGTAATCACGATGGAGGTGCAGATGCGCCACATGGAGCGGAGGCCTGTCGGGTGCCGTACCGAGAATCTGTTTTACATCGAGTCCATCCTTTCGGGCGATGAGGCCTTTGAGAATGACCTGCTGGCGTTGCCTTGCGTGAAGCGGATGGGACATTCCTACGGCTATCCTGGAGGTGCTCGTATGGGTTCAAGCTGGAAACGCCTCAACGATCCTGACAATTGGATTCAAGTGAGATACCTGATGTGCGACACGGTGGCTTTTGACCTGTACGACTTCGACATCAAGGCTAAGTATGGCCAGTTGGATGAACGCCAATGGCTGTTGACGCAAGGCCTTTTGGAAAGCCAGATGGGGATGCCGATGGAGGACTTCGATCCTGATTCGTTAGGTGTATGGTACAAGCGGAATGTCGGTTATGACCTGTGCGGTGTAGTGGGGGATTTTGCCATCACGGATGCTGCGCATGTGGTGGATGAGACTTTCGGTGCGGTGCAGATTGTGGGAAAGGAACGGATGTTCAGAGGAGTGGCGTATCATCCTGTGCTGGAGATTGTGGGCGATCATGCAGAGGCGCGTAAAGCCATCATGGGGGTGTACGATAAGCACATGAGTAAGAAATCCGTTTATTGGGAAGCCTCTGCCGACTATATCGATAGTATGCTGCTGGAAGATTTGCAGGGCACCAAAAACAAGATGCGCCTCGTTGACCTCTTCATGGCGGTCGCCGTGATGCTCTCGCTGCTCGGCCTTGTGGCCATGAGCACGCATTTCGCTTCGGAGCGCGAGAAGACCATCGCCGTCCGTAAGGTGTTTGGTGGCACGATGGAGAGCGAAATTCGCCGCAACTTAAAGGAATACGTCATCATGATACTGATTGCCAATGTCATCGCCATTCCCATTGCGGTGTATGTGTGTGGGCGTTACTTGGAGGACTTCGTCTATCGCATCGACCTGCATCCGTGGATCTTCGTGGTCACGGTGGCGCTGTCGTTTGCCATCGCCATCGGCTCGGTACTGTGGCAGATCGTCTCTGTGGCGCGGGTGAATCCGGTGATGGCGTTGAAGAAGGAATAACTTTCGTTCAGAAAAATGGGTTAGATAGTTGTTTTTTCGTTTGGAAAAGTGTGTCGTTTTAGGGAAAGTTCCCTTGAAAAATAACGGTGGAATAGGAAAACTCGCTAGAAAAACAACGGTGAAATTGCAAAAAGTGACTAGAAAAATAACAGAAAAGTATTGAAGAATCGTTGGAAAATTGTAATTTTGGAACCTTGAAATAAGGTTATTTGGCATCCGAAGAAATCATCTTGGAACCTATTGACACCGACGAACTCAACCATCTGGCAAAAGAACTATTGGAATAATACATTTTTATACCACCATGCCCAAACTAAAATCCAAAATACTAGTAGTCGACGACAACGACGGCATCCGCTCGGCGCTGAAGATCTTGTTGCCCATGCGCTTCGCCGAGGTGGAGCTCATCGCCTCCCCTAACATCCTCATGGACACGATGCACAAGTTCAAGCCTGATGCCGTGCTGCTTGACATGAATTTCGACACCGACATCAACACGGGTAACGAAGGTCTTTTTTGGCTTTCCGAGCTGAAAAAGCATTTTCCGGATGTGGAGGTGGTGTTGTTTACGGCCTACGCCGACATCTCCCTCGCCGTGGAAGGCATGAAACGTGGCGCCTTCGATTTCGTGGTGAAGCCTTGGGACAACGCCAAACTACTCGCCACCCTCGAAGATGCCTGCCAAAAACACCGCCAAACCGCTCCGTCTGAAGTGACCACCACTTCGCCCGCCATGCAATGGGGCGAGAGCGAGGCCATGACAATTCTTCGCAAGGAGGTGGAGAAAGTGGCTCCCACCGACGCCACCATTCTGATTACGGGCGAGAATGGCACAGGTAAGGATGTGCTGGCCAACGAGATACATCGTCTTTCACGTCGGGCAGGTAAGCCCATGGTGAGCGTCGATACCGGAGCCATTACAGACACCTTGTTCGAAAGCGAGATGTTCGGCCATGTCAAAGGTGCCTTCACCGATGCCTACGCCGACCATATCGGGAAGTTCGAGCAGGCCAACGGCACCACGCTCTTTTTGGATGAAATCGGCAATCTGCCTCTGAATCAGCAGGCCAAGCTGTTGCGTGTGTTGCAAAACCGAAGCATCACCAAGGTGGGTGACACCAAGTCGGTGCCCATTGACATTCGCCTCATCTGCGCCACCAACCGCGACTTGAAGGCGATGGTCAAAGAGGGCAGTTTCCGCGAGGACTTGTATTATCGCATCAACATGATGCCCTTGCACCTGCCGCCTTTGCGTGAGCGTCCCGACGAAATCATAAGTCTGGCTGAGCTTTTCGTCAAGGAGTTCGCCGCTGAATATCCCCGCAAGGCGCAAAGTCTCTCCGATGAAGCCAAGCAACTCCTTCTGCGCTGCCGCTGGAGCGGCAACATCCGCGAACTGCGAGGCTGCATCGAGAAGGCCGTCATCTATTCCGAGACGGAACAGATTCGTGTCGAAGATTTGAAAATCAACGATTTGGAATGGTCTGAAAAGGATGGTCAGCAAGGCATTGAGTCGATGGAGGACCATGAGGAGAAGATGATTCGTGAAGCCCTAAAGAAATACAACGGCAACCTCACTCTTGTCTCCAAGGCCCTGAAAATGAGCCGTCCGACATTATACAACCGCCTAAAGAGATACGGAATATGAGCACATGGCTTTGGATAGGGATTGTGGTGGCGGCCATCGTCATTTCCGTTTTGCTGACGCGGTATTTGGTGCGTCGCAATGATACCAAAAAGGTGTCATACATGATGGATGCCTTGGAGGATGGCGAGCTGAACTTCCGTTTTCGCGACAATTCGGCGATGAACCGCGCCCTGAATCGTATTCGTGGCATCTTTGAACGCCGCAACGCCGTCAACGAGGAGGCCTCGTGGAGCAAGCTCTTCCGCGTGATGACGCACGAAATCATGAACACCGTTGCGCCTATTGCCTCGTTGAGTGATGCGTTGTCGAAAGACGAAAATCTGGATGTGAAGGCGGGCTTGGAAACCATTTCCACCTCTTCAAAAGACTTGATTCGTTTCGTGGAGTCGTACCGTAGCTTCACGCAGGTAGCGCAACCTGTACGCAAGGCCGTGATGGTCGACGAGTTGATGGAGCGCGTGATGCGTCTCAACAAGACCAAAGCCGCCGAGCAGGGTGCCACTTTGACCTATAATGCCAAAGCTGATGACTTGCTCATCTTCGCCGATGAAGGCCAAATGATGTTAGTGTTCAACAACCTGATTAAAAACGCAATACAAGCAGGTGCTAACTCCATCCGCATCACTGCTGACCTTAATGCCGAAGACCAGACCATTATCCGTGTGACAAACAACGGCAAGCCCATTCCGTTACGCCAAATCGACGAGATTTTTGTTCCGTTCTACACCACCAAACCCAACGGCACTGGCATCGGCCTAAGTCTCTCTCGCCAAATCATGATCAAGCATCACGGCAATCTTGTCCTCGAACAAAGTGATGAAAAAATGACAATTTTCGCATTGATATTTAAATAGTTAAATGATATGAATAGACACTTACCTTATTTCGCCCTTGCGCTATGCCTCGCTTTTAGTGCTTGCGGCAACACAAACAAACCTGAACAACAATCGGAACCAGCTTCCGATACCATCATCACTCGCACGGTAATCTACCGTCCAGGTGATTACAACTCAACGAATTACCGCATTCCCGCCATCATCACGGCGAAAGACGGCTCTTTGGTCATTGCTACTGACAAGCGCAAATTCAACGATGCCGACTTGCCGGAAGACATTGACATCCTTATTAATAGGAGTACTGATGGTGGTCGTACTTGGAGCGAACCTTACACCCTCGTTGAAGGTCAAGGGGTAGGGAAGGGCTTTGGCGACTGCGCTTTGGTGCGCACCCACGATGAAGGTGGCCTCTTGGCGGCTTTCGTGGGCGGCTGCGGCTTTTGGCAAGGACGACCTGAAAATCCGTTGCGAACTTACATCGCAAGGAGTTACGACAACGGTCAGACTTGGACGGAACCCAAAGACATCACCGATGAACTCTATGGTGCACATTGCGAAAACGAGGTGAGTCGCACATGGTGGTCGGCCTTTTTCGCATCTGGCAACGGCCTGATGACATCCTCGGGACGTATTATGTTCGTCCTCGCCGTCCGTGATACCGAAGCATGGGCAGCATGCAACTATGTAGTCTATTCCGACGACAACGGCGAGACTTGGCACATTTCAGGTCGGGCCTCACAGCGAGGCGATGAAGCTAAAGTGGTGGAGTTGGCAGATGGCCGTATCTTGATGAGTATCCGTCACGAGGGAGAGCGTTGGTACAATATCTCCGAGGATGGTGGCGAGACTTGGCAGCCCGAAACTTCCGCTTGGACCGACCTCGTAGCCACGGCCTGCAATGGCGACATCATTCGCTATTCGTCTGTGAATGAGGGTGCTGAAAAGAATATTCTGCTCCATTCATTGCCATCACCAGAACGTCGTGAGAAGGTGACGGTGTATGTCAGCTACGACGAAGGCCAGACCTGGCCTGTGAGCAAATGCATCGTTCCCTACGATGCCGCCTATTCTTCGCTCTGCATCCTTCCCGACCACAGCATTGGCCTTTATGTGGAGGAATCTAACGGCGACACCTTGGGCTATTCGATGGTGTTTTATAATTTTGGCTTGAAGTGGTTGGAGAAATAAGTATCTTTGCACCAGAAATTAAATACGAAAAATAAAAGAACTATGAACAAGACATTGAAAATGTGGATGATGGCTGCCATCCTGATTTGCGGCGTTAGTTTGGTCGGTTGTGGCAATAAGAAAGCCAAGGAACAACCTAAAGAAGCTCAAGAGGAAGTCACTCAGGTTAAAGAAGTCGTGTCTGACGCGGAACTTTGCAATGCTGCCGTCGAGGATTACTTGGTGAACGTGATTGGCAAGAATTACGCGGAAGCCGAGTACTGCATCCCTTGTCCTATTATTATCAGCACGGATGAAGGGAATAAGGACGATGTTCTGATTTGGGGCGACTTTTGGGTATTCAACTATAATCAGTCGGGCGACACATTGAAGACCGTTTCTGGCGGCGACCATCCCGGATTGATGCACCTGAAGAAGACCGACAATGGCTTCGAGGTGACCAACTTCGATGCTGTGGAGAACGGTGCCGGCAACATGGAAAGTTCCAAGAGAATCTTTGGTGATAATTTTGAAGCCTTCTGGGAAATCAATAGCAATCAGGAGAAACGCGAGGACATCAGGCTGCGCTTCATTGCCGACTATGTGAAGAAGCACAATTTGGCAGTCAAGATGGTTCAAGATTATGGCTGGCCAGCGGTGGCTTTACCAGAATAAACCAACTCCATTTACTTTTGCCGAAATAATAAACCATGTCGGAAAACATTGAAAGATTTCTGAGCCGTGTCAACGAGGCCGCCGAGCAAAGCACCTTGGTGAAAATGACGCTGAGCAAGCCAGTGCAGAAGCATGACGAGTTGCGCAACATTTATGTGAAGCCTGTATTAATAAAGGAGAAGCGACTGTTTGCCTTCACTTATCACTATGAGCGACGCGATGAGGTGAAGAATTATGATGCTTTGCAAATGCTTGACATTCTGAGAGAAATGCTTCCTGAACATTTCTTGAATGCCGTGCTGTTCACGGTGAGTGAGGATGTCACTTTGTTGGTTTCTTCCAAAGGCAAAGCTACAATCCAAACCAAAAAAGTGCAGGAATGCCGTGAGCAGAACTTGGAACACGACAAGCAGAAAGCCCGCCTCATCAACCCTGCAAATCCTTGGTGGTATCAGCTTGGTTTGACTACACGTGAAGGTAAGATTACCGCCGACATGCAGCACAAGTTCAAGCAGATTTACAAGTACGCCGAGATAGTGGAAAGCCTCATCAGACCGATGAAGTTTGAGGGAACGGTCCATATCGCCGACATGGGGGCAGGGAAGGGGTACCTCACTTTTGCCCTTCACGAACTGCTGACCCAAAAGTTGAATTTGGACGTGGACATCAAAGGCGTGGAAATTCGTCCCGACTTGGTGCTGAAAATCAATGAAATCATTAAGTCATCGGGTTTGAAGGGTTTGGAGTTTGTGGAGAGCAGCATTGAGGCGTATCATCCCGAAAAGTTGGATGTGCTGATTGCGCTTCATGCCTGCAACACCGCCACCGACGATGCCATCGCCTCAGGTATTAAGGCAGGTGCGGAACTGATAGTTTGCGCCCCATGCTGCCACAAGCAAATTCGGCAAGAGATGGAACGCTCAGGCAAGGTGGATGCCATCACGCGCTACGGCATCTTCCTCGAACGTCAGGCGGTGATGATTACCGATACCATCCGTGCTCTGATTTTAGAGTATTTCGGCTACAAGACCCAAGTCATGGAGTTCATTGAGATGGAGCATACGCCGAAGAATGTGTTGCTGGTAGGTAGAAAAACATCGAAAAACACGAAAGACCCGAAAATCTTGCAGCAAATCAAGGACTTGAAGGCTCAATATGGCATTGAGACTCATTACCTTGAAATGGCATTGGGACTAAAGTTTTAAAAATCTCCAAAAAAGCGTCGAACATTCAGAAATAATTCGTAATTTCGTGGACTTTTAAAAACGACAGAATTCAATCACTAAAAAATAAGAATTATGCAAAACATCGATTGGGCAAACTTAACATTTGGTTATTATCCAACGAATTACAATGTCCGCTGCTATTTCCGCAACGGCAAATGGGGCGAATTGGAAGTCAGCTCCGACACCAGTATTAACATTCACATGGCCGCTACCTGCCTGCATTATGGTCAAGAAGCTTTCGAAGGCATGAAGGCTTTCCGTGGCAAGGACGGCAAGGTGCGTGTGTTCCGTTGGGACGAAAACTGCAAGCGTTTGCAACGTTCGGCTCAGGGCATCATGATGGCCGAGGTTCCGGATGAGAAGTTCTGGGAAGCCGTTGAGAAGGTTATCCGCCTCAATGCCGACTTCATCCCGCCGTATGAAACAGGTGCTTCGCTCTATCTCCGTCCGTTGCTCATCGGCACAGGTGCCCGCGTGGGTGTGAAACCTGCTGACGAGTATTTGTTCATGATCTTTGTGACTCCCGTCGGTCCTTACTTCAAGGGCGGCTTCATGGCTAACCCATACGTCATCACACGCAAGTATGACCGCGCTGCCCCGCTCGGCACCGGTACCTACAAAGTGGGTGGAAACTATGCTGCTTCTTTGCGTCCGCACGTTGAGGCTTGCCACGGCGGCCAGTATGCCTGCGAGTTCTATCTCGACGCCAAGGAGAAGAAGTACATCGACGAGGCTGGCGCAGCCAACTTCTTCGGTATCAAGGACAACACCTACATCACGCCTCAGAGCACATCCATTCTGCCTTCCATCACCAACAAGAGCTTGATGCAATTGGCCGAGACCATCGGCATGAAGGTCGAACGTCGTCCCATCGCTGAAGAGGAGCTGGCCACCTTCGAAGAAGCAGGCGCATGCGGCACTGCTGCCGTCATCAGCCCCATCTCGCGTATCGACGACCCCGAAAACGGCAAGTCATACACCTTTGGCGACGGCAAGCCAGGTCCTTGGAGCTTGAAGCTTTACAACAAACTCCGTGGCATCCAGTACGGCACCGAGCCTGATGAATTTGGCTGGACGACCGTCATAGAGGGCCTCTAATTGGAGACTTTTGCAAAAAGAATGAAAAAATGCGTCACAAAGTGGCGCATTTTTTTGATTAATGTGTATTTTTGTGGCGGAAAAAAAGAAATCAATTTAAACACTATCACTATGAAGAAATTTACCTTTGCCTTAATGGCTTTGCTGGCGTTCTCTTTCTCGTTGAAAGCTCAGCAGTATGTTTCGACGGTACCTGCCAACAGGAACGTCATTCTCGAAGAGTTCACAGGCCGTGGTTGCGGTTATTGCACTGACGGTCACCGTATCGCCAATGAGCTTATGGATGCCAATCCTGGCAGATTTTGGGCCATCAACATTCATGCTGGTGGTTATGCCCAGACATCCTATCCTAACATGATTACCCAAGACGGTAATACCATTCACGGAGGTTTCAGCATCAGCGGTTATCCTTCGGGTGTGGTCAACCGTACAACAGCTGCTGGTCAGAGCAGAGGTGCTTGGGCTGGCATTGCTAACCAACAATTGGCTCAAGCTTCGGAATGCAACGTTGCCGGTATGGCAATTGTCAATCCTCAGACGCGTATGGCCACGATTACGGTTGAGGTGTACTACACTGGCAACAGCACCGTTGACCATAACTATTTAACTGTAGCCATGTTGCAGGACAGTATCCTCGGCTCACAGGCTGACTATGGCAACTACAATCCTGGCCAATGGCTCAATGGTCAGTATGTCCACATGCACATTCTCCGCGATGTCATTACGGAAAGTGCTTGGGGTGAGTCCATCAGCCCTACCACGCAAGGCACGTTGATCACCCGCACCTACGAGTATGAAATCCCTGAAGTCATCGGTAGCCCCAATGGTGTTGATGTTGATATCGACAACATCTTCTTCCTCGCATGGGTCTCTGAACAGCAACAAGGACAAGCGACTCGTCCTATTCTGACGGCCTGCCATCTCGACATGGTGCAAGGCTCTGACGAACCGATTTTCCCCTTCATCAAGAGCGTGGCGCAACAAGCGGGAACTACCTGCACGCACTCCAAAATTGTTGAAGTTACCATCCAAAATGGTGGTACTGAAACCCTTACTTCATTGAAACTCAATGTTGAAGTTGAAGGTGTAACATACGATGCGGGTTGGGAAGGCACGCTTGAACAGTTTGCCCTTACCAAGGTGGAAGTTCCTGTTGAGGTTCCGTTTGGCAACTATCCTGTCGATGTTGAAATCACGGAAGCCAATGGTCAACTTTTTAATTCACAGGCTACTGGCAGTGTGAGCTGCCTCGAATGGCAAACAATGGATATCGAAGGCGACGAGGAAGAGCTGACGCTTGAACTTGTGCAAGACAAGTTCGGTAACCACATCACTTGGGAATTCACCGCTTCCGATGGCTCAGTGCTGGCTTCGGGTGGTCCTTACACCATGCTGGCCAGCGGTACAGGCACGCAGCTCCACATTGAGCACGCTACTGTTCCTGCCAACGAATGTGTGAAGTTCACTATCTACGACCAGATGGGCAACGGTATCTGCTGCTCGTTCGGTCATGGCTATTACATCGTCAAGGACAGCCAAGGCAATGTGCTCTTCGGTGATGAAGATGATGGTGATTTTGGCGAATCGGCCTCACACCTGTTGGCTGTTGAAGGTGCTGTGCAAGTGGCCATCGGTGAGACTCAGGTTGCTAACGTGGATTACAACCACGCCGACTTTGTCGCTCCTATGACATACGAGGGTTATCCTGATGAAGTGGGCTTCTCCTGCCGTAAGGTGACTAGCTCGGAACCGATGATTATCGTGGGCTTCTACAATGAGTTCGGTAACATCCTGGGCTTCACTGATGACCTTGAAATGTCAAGCATCTACATGGTGAAGGCATACGCTATCATCAACGGACAAACCTATTATGGTCCCGAGACCACCTTCCAGACCTGGACGGAAAGCGTCGACGAACTTGAAAACAGCCTGAAGCTCTATCCTAACCCGACCGCCAATGTACTGAATGTGGAAGGCGAAGGAATGAGAAGCGTTGAGGTTTACAATGCAGTGGGTCAGCGCGTTATGAGACAGGAAGTCACTGGCAATAAGGCTCAGGTTAACACCGAAAGCCTAAACAATGGCATGTATTTCATCCGCATCATTGCCAACGACGGTGCCATGCTGAACCGCACCTTCTCAGTGGCTCGTTAACTGACCAACTGATTGCAACAAAAAAAGTCGTCTCATTTGAGGCGACTTTTTTCGTCATTGTGAGCGAAGCGAAGCAATCCAGAACTAAATCAACCCTTTCTCCTTCAGCAACTCCGCCATCTGCACTTGCAGTTTCTTTGCTTCTTCACCTGCCCGAACAGCAAAGTCGCTACCATTCGAAGCATAAATAATCCCTCTCGATGAGTTGACTAACAACCCGCATTCGTTGTTTAAGCCGTTGTGGGCTACGGCTTGCAAATCGCCGCCTTGGGCACCCACACCCGGGACGAGGAAGAAATAGTCGGGCAACATCTTGCGGATTTCGCCCAATTCCTCAGGATGCGTCGCGCCCACCACAAACATCAGCTGCTCCGAAGTGGCCCAAGTGGTGGCAGTTTGCAACACTTGTTGGTGAAGCATCCGCTCGCCGACATTCAGGTATTGAAAGTCTTGTGAACCTTTGTTGGAGGTCAAGGCCAAAAGGACAACCCATTTGTCCTCGAAGTTGAGGAAAGGCTCTACGGAGTCCTTGCCCATGTAAGGCGCCACGGTCAAGGCATCGGCTTTTAAGGTGTTGAAAAAGGCCTTGGCGTAGTTGGCCGAGGTGTTGCCGATGTCGCCACGCTTGGCATCCGCGATGATGAAGATGTCGGGGTGGTTGTTCTTGATGTATTGGATAGTGCGTTCCAAACTCTGCCAACCCTTGGCACCATAGACCTCATAGAAGGCTGTATTGGGCTTGTAAGCCACAGAGTAAGGTGCGGTGTGGTTGATAATCTGCTTGTTAAACTCAAAAACAGGGTCGTCCATAGCCAACAGCTCCTGCGGAATTTTGTTGATGTCAGTGTCCAAGCCGACACAAAGGAACGACTGCTTTTTCTTGATTTGATCGAAAAGTTGTTGTTTGTTCATATTATTGTTCTATGTTTTCTTTCAGTCTTTCAGCATTCTCGGCCATTTGAAGTCGATTGATGATTTCGTCAAGGTCACCATCCATGACGGCGGCGAGGTTATAGACGGTCAAACCCTCTACGCGATGGTCAGTGACGCGGCCTTGGGGATAGTTATAAGTGCGAATCTTTGCCGAGCGGTCGCCGGTGGAGACCATGGTCTTGCGTTTGGCGGAGATGTCGCTAATGTATTTTTGGTATTCCATGTCGTAGATGCGCGTACGCAATCTCGACAAGGCACGTTCTCGGTTCTTAGGTTGGTCGCGGGTTTCGGTACATTCGATGAGGATTTCCTGCATCTCGCCTGTGTTGGGGTTCTTCCACATATAGCGCAAACGTACGCCCGACTCCACCTTGTTCACATTCTGACCTCCAGCACCCGACGAGCGGAAGGTGTCCCATTTGATTTCGCCCTCGTTGATTTCCACATCGAACTCCTCGGCTTCAGGCAAAACCGCCACCGAGGCGGCAGAGGTATGGATGCGGCCTTGGGCCTCAGTCTTGGGCACCCGCTGCACACGGTGTACGCCAGATTCAAATTTCAAAATACCATAACAGCCGTTGCCTGTCACGTTAAAGTCGATTTCCTTATAGCCACCGCTCGCGCCTTCACTGACGGAAGTCACTTCGACTTTCCAGCCTTTATTTTCGCAGAATTTGGAATACATGCGGAACAGGTCGCCAGCGAAAAGACAGGCCTCGTCGCCTCCTGTGCCCGCACGGATTTCCATGACGGCGTTCTTACTGTCCTGCGGGTCTTTGGGAATCATCATCACGCGGATGTCCTGCTCCAACTGCTCGATGCGCGTTTGGGCAGTTTCCATCTCTTCGACGGCCATCTTGTGCATTTCTTCGTCTTTCTCGGTGGCGAGGATTTCCTTGGCTTCCTCAATGTTGGCTTTCAGGGTTTTGTATTCCTTGAATGCCACGACGATAGGCTCCAGGTCCTTATAGTCCTTGTTGAGCTTCACGAACTTCTTCATGTCGGCTGCCACGGCAGGGTCGGCGAGCTGTTCGCCCATTTCCTCCCAACGGTGTTTTATTGTTTCGAGTTTTTCGGTGATGTCCATATTTTCAATCAGTCCTTGTTTGGTTTTGAGGTCGGAATCGTTGGCTTGAAACTACTCAGTCCATCAATGTGCTCAAAAAGGTCTGGATCAATGTGGGCTGCCATTGGGTGGAGGATGAAGTCAATACCTTCGCGTCTGGCTAATTTTGCTGCTGGTACAAAGTCGGCATCGCCAGCAACCAAAACAATTGTATCTACTAACTTTTTCAGCGCCAAAGAGGAAATGTCAACACCTATTTTCATGTCGATGCCTTTCTGTCGAATCTCCATATAGACATCATCTTCTTTCAAGTCTTCGAGTTTCTTTTTTCCTGATAGCAGTTCTTTAGTGATTTCTGGGTGGAGCATCCAATTTCCGTTGTCTTTCAGTGTGCCGAGGCGCAATGCCACTTTACGCTTTCTTCTCAATGCATCAAATAGTTTGCATCTGAAAATGTATTCGGTTGATTTGCTGAAATCTACGGACTTATGTGTAATCGGGTTGTGAAATTTCTTGCCTAATGGCATACAATCATAATAGAAAATGCGGTAAAGCGTGTTGTTGCCAACCATGTGTAAGGCCATGGAATGCATACAATCAGCAATTTCCTCGGCTGATAAACTTCTGTCTTTATTGTATAGTGCGTTGAATCTTTTCAGAAAGAAACCGCCATCAATAAGAACAGCGATTTTTGTTGGGGGCAGTGTGTGTAATGTATCTTTCCTCATAATTAAAAAACAAGCTCGCGGGTAGGCTTGTTCATTATCAAGAATTGGCAGATGCCACCGGAACAAACGTCGCCGTGAGCGTAATCGTGTTTGCAAAGATACATACTTTTTTGAAAATAGAATGGATAATTCTAATCTATTTGTGTAATTTAGAATTGTTCCAAATCAATTCCCCATTCGTCTCGCTGCTGTCTTTGCCATTCGACAGGATCTGTTATTTCTTTCATTATTCCTCCTTTAGGGAGTGATTCCAATAATTCAGAAATTTCTTGAACCGCACAACGTTTTGTCATTGCTATGTTTTTGACATACTTCGCAAAAATACAAAATTATTGACGAAAATTGGTGTCTTTGCCAAAATTCGTCAATAATTGTTCTTGACTTATGTCATCTTAACTTATTCAGCAGGGGTTGTAAAGCTAATATCCTCTCCAAAGACGACAGAATTTTCATTGAGAAATGCAAAAGCCCTAAAATGGTATTCTGTTTCTTGCTCCAGACCAACAAGCATATACTCAAAGGGCCTCGGTAGTGATACATCAGGATGGTCATAGTTTGTTGCATAAACGCAAGAGACCATTTGTGACATGTCAGGATTAGGTTCTTCTCCTAAACAATAGCCGTAAGCCCAAAGTTCTTTAATGCTTTTGTCAAGCGATTTGATGGTGCCGGTAATTTTTGCATGATGTGCATTAACTATTTCCGGCTGATCGGTTTTGATGGTGACTTTTTCACCGTTTTTGTTGCAACTTGTGAATCCGAAAATGAGCAAAATGCCCATTAAGACTAAAAACTTTGATTTGTTCATGATGTTTATGTTTTTGTTGGTTAGTTAATACTCAAACGTTCCAAATTCGCTCTTAATTGTCAATCTCTTTTTCTCTGATGCCTCCACATGCCCAATAATCTGGCTATCAATATTGAACTCCTTGGCAATAGCACTCATCTCGTTGGCAGCCTTCTCGTTGGTGTAAATCTCCAAACGGTGACCCATGTTGAAGACCTTGTACATTTCGTGCCAGTCGGTGCCCGAGGCGGCTTGAATCATCTTGAACAAGGGCGGCAAGGCCAGCATGTTGTCTTTCACAATGTGCAGTTTGTCAACGAAATGCAGCACTTTGGTCTGTGCGCCGCCGCTGCAATGGATGATGCCGTGGATTTGCTTGCGGAAGTCCTTCAGAATCGGAATCATCAGCGGGGCGTAGGTGCGGGTGGGCGAGAGGATGAGCTTGCCCACGTCCACGCCTGGAATCTCGGTGGGGGCGGTGAGTGTATGCGGACCGGAATAGACCAAGTTTTCCGGGATGCTGTGGTCGAAGCTCTCGTCGTATTTCTTGGCTAAATAATGGTTCAGCATGTCGTGGCGCGCCGAAGTGAGGCCGTTGCTGCCCATGCCGGCATTGTAGCTGTCCTCGTAGGTGGCTTGTCCATAAGAAGCAAAGGCCACAATGACATCGCCAGGCTGAATGTTGTTCTCAATCACTTCATCACGACGCATACGAGTGGTAACGGTGCTGTCGACGATGACGGTACGCACCAAGTCACCCACATCGGCAGTTTCGCCACCAGTGAGGAAAATACCAATACCAAGGCTACGCAGTTTCTCCAAGAAATGCTCCGTGCCGTTAATCAAAGCAGAGATGACCTCGCCAGGAATCAGGCTCTTGTTGCGCCCGATGGTGGAGGAGAGCAGCATGTCGCTGGTTGCGCCCACACAAATAAGGTCGTCGGTGTTCATTACCACAGCATCTTGGGCCACACCTTCCCACACGCTCATGTCGCCGGTCTCTTTCCAATAAAGGTAGGCGAGCGAGGACTTTGTTCCTGCACCGTCGGCATGCATGATGTTGCAATAGAGTGGGTCATGGCCGAGGATGTCGGGAATGATTTTGCAGAAAGCGTTAGGATAGAGCCCCTTGTCGAGGTTCTTGATGGCGTTGTGGATGTCTTCTTTCTCTGCGGATACGCCGCGTTGACTGTAGCGATTGTCCATTGTTTTATTGACTCGGGACACGGGACTTTGGGACTCGGGACTGTCACGCGTCCCGCGTCTCGAAGTCTCGCGTCAATATTATTTGAACTTTAACTTTTTCTCTTTAGTATCAAACTCGAAATTACCAAGCTTCTTCATGTCTTTTTGTCCGATGACCCATTGCTCAATCATCTTGTTGACGACCTTGCACTCCACATTGTAGAGCGAGCGTCCGGCAATTCTCACTTCCTTGATGACTACTATGGCACCGTCTTGGATGCCGCCTGTGGTGAGGATTTTTTCCACATCGCCCTTGAAGTCGTCGGCGGTGAGGCGTCCGTTCTTTAGCAAGTCCAAAGCACGGCTTTCCGAAATGCAGAAGTCGGCGTTTTGGCTGAAGGTGAAAGGCTCGTTGTAACCGTCCACGTTAGCGAAGAAGTTGAAATACCCCTTCTTGTCGACGGTGAACATCTCGCTTTGTTCTTCCTGCGGGTTGATGGCGATGTTGACAGTGCCGCCTTCGTTGATGATGGTGCGCGGCACATAGTCCTTCCTCAGGATGCGGAACTCGGTGCGGCGGTTCATCTGGTGGGCGGCTTCCTTCACTTCGGTATTCGGTAACTTGTTGATGAAGTCCTCGGTAAGTCTCGTCCCAGCCTTGAAGGTGTAGCCTTTCATGGTGATGTCGTTTTGGATGGTGCGCGGCACTCTTTCACCATAGCCTTTCGCTGTCAAACGGAGCGGGTCGATGCCACGGATGATGAGGTAGTCGACGACGCTCTGGGCACGTTTCTGCGATAGGATGTCGTTGTGCTCGTCGGTGTCACGCGAGTCGGTATGTGAAGCCAACTCAATTGTAATGGTCGGGTTGACTTGCAGGGTCTCGATCAGGCCTTGCAGCGAGTCTTCAAACTGTGGCTTCAGGTCCCATTTGCCCAAGTCGTAAAGAATGTCGGGCAGCATGATAGGCTCCTGCGGGATGGGCTCGATGTCGTAATCTTTCTCGATGTCCTTGCTGAACTCCAGCCCGATGGTGGTCTCTTGCGCTGTCAGGGTGAAGTAGTTGTCCTTGTCGATGGTGATGTCGTAAGTCGTGTTCTTGTTGATTTGGCTGTCGCTGAAGTTGAAGTAACCTTTGTTGTTGGTGCGGGTCATGATGTTCGAGCCGTCGCTACCAATCAGGCGCACAGCGGCGTTGCTGACATACTGCTTGGTCTTGGCGTCCTTGACCGTGCCCGAGAAGGTGAACAGGATGGGCGGCTCCTCAAAGTAATAGATGTTGTCCAAGCCTCGGGTGTTGCCACGGTTGGAAGAGATGAAACCACGCTCCTCGGTGGGGTGGAACATGATGGCGAAGTCGTCACCAGTCGAGTTGATGGGATATTTCAGGTTGCGTGGCTCGCCCCATTCGCCGGCAGTGTCCATGGAAGAGACGAAGATGTCCAGACCACCCATGCCGCCGTGACCGTCGGAGGCGAAATAGAGCACGGTGTCGTATCTCAGGAACGGAAACACCTCGTTGCCCGCCGTGTTGATTCTCTCGCCAAGGTTGAAGGGATGCTTGAACGGCTCAGTGGCATTGTCGCGCATGGCCACGTAGATATCATTGCCGCCAAAACCACCTTTGCGTTCGGCAGCAAAATACATGATGAGTTCGTCACTTGATAGGGTAGGGTGTCCGACGATGTCCAAGGTGTCGACGCCCGCAATTTCTACTGGACGCGCCTCGGAGAAAGATCCGCCGCTCTTGCCAGCCACCATAATCTGGCAACCGTTTTTGCGGTGGGCACCGTTTTGGCAGCGGGTGAAATACATTTTGGTATATTTCGAGTTCATGTAAGGCGTGCCTTCGCTGGCCTCGGTGTTGATGTTCTCGCTTTCGTCTGCAAGCACAGGCGTACTCCAGTCGCCTTTGCGGTCCTGTTTTGAGATAAAGAAATCGGCAAACTCCTGACCAGTGATGCCGTCTTTTTCCTTGCCGGTGGCGGCATCGCGGTTGGAGGTGAAGATGATTTCGTTGTAGTTGTTGTTGATCCAGCAGGCACCATAGTCGGAGTCCTTGGTCGAATTCACCTTTTTCATTTCGGTGAGTTGGTATTTGGAGGGATTCTCCATCCATTCCTCAATCATCCGCGTGGTCTCCGCGCCCAATTGTCCTCGCGGGTCTTCGGGCATCTTTTCGGCGTAGGTCTCATACATCTCGATGGCATCCTTGTATTTCTGGTTCATCTTGTAGGTGTCGGCGAGATAGAGATAGACCTCCGGATGGGTGTTCGGGTACTCGGTCTTCAGCAGGCGTTTGTAGTAAGGCTCGGCGCGTTTGGTGAGGCCGATAAGCCGATAGCATTCCGCCATTTGGAAGCTGATGCGGTTGCGTTCGTCCTTGTTGCGGCGCACCCTGCGGTAAGCTTTCTTGTAGCGGTCGACGGCCTCGGTGTATTGCTTGCGCCCAAAGGCCAAATCAGCATTCTTGGCGGGGTTTCTTCTTTGCGCATAAAGGTCGCTGCTCATAAAGATGAACAGGGCCGATAGGATAATCAGGAGGTATCTTTTCATAGACATAAATTCTCATTTTACAAACGCGGAAACGGCGTTTTTATTATTGGGCAAAAGTACAACAATTCGGGGAAATGTAAGGCACATGTGGAAAAGAAAAATGATGTATACATAAAACTCCCAAAACGATTGAACGCTTTGGGAGTTTTACAGATAGTAAGACCCCAATTATTGAATCTTGATGATTTGTTTTGTGGACATTCCTTTTTGACTTATCAATTGTATTAGATAAAGACCATTGGGGAAGTTGCTAATGTCGATGATTTCATGGTCATTGCCATTCGAGTTTTGGCTTGAGAGCAATTGTCCAAAAGTATCGAAGACATTGATTTGCACCGTCTCATCACATTTGATGTTCACAATTCCAGTGGTTGGGTTAGGATAAACAATAGCCGAGATGTTGTTGATTTCTCCTACACCATCCGAATGAATAAAGGTGACATGAATATAGTGGTCAGCGGTCACATTGGTGAAGGTGTAGGAAGTCATCGGGCCGACAGGATTACCATCAATATAGACATCTTGGACTTCATAACCTTCGTCTGGAATCATGGCAAAAGATTGGTTTGCGCCATGCGCCACGGTGATTGTCCCTGATGGTGTGATAATGCCGTTTGCTCCCGCTGTAGCATGAATAGTGTGGGCGTTTTGTGCAAAATTGGCGACTAAGTTTCGGTTGTTTGTTACTGTAAAGCTATAATTGGCATTGGTTGAGACCTGCGTACCGTTTTCTGTCCAGTTGGTAAATGTGTAACCGTTTGCTGCGGATGCCGTGACGGTACAGGTCTGCCCATAGTTATAGGAGCCGCCGCCAGTCGTAGTGCCTCCATTGGAAGGTGAGGATGAGGTTGTGACGGTATAACTTTGGATGGAGAAATGCGCCACGTAGGTTGCCGTTTCCGTAACCGTGAAAGTATAGGTCGGATTAGAAGATACTTGCGTGCCGTTTTTGGTCCAATTGATGAATGTATAACCAGCATTGGCTGTGGCAGTTAGAGTGCAATTTTCTCCATAGTTATATCCTCCGCTTCCTGTCACTGTGCCGCCAGCCGTCGGGTCGGCCACGGCTGTAATGACATAATTTTGGGTTGTGAAATGGGCAACCAAGTTTCTATTGCTGGTTACGGTAAAACTATAACTGGTATTGGTGGATACTTGCGTTCCGTTTTCTGTCCAGTTGACGAAATTGTACCCGCTGTTGGCAGTGGCACTCACTGTGCAAGTTTGGCCTTGCTGATAGGTGCCGCCTCCTGTGACACTGCCGCCATTGGTCGGACTGGCTGACACGTTAATTGTGTATTGCTGCGGCTGGGCTTGGAAGTTGGCCACCAAATTCCTGTTTTCAGTTACCGTGAAAGTGTAATTGGCATTGGTGGATACTTGTGTGCCGTTTTCTGTCCAGTTGACGAAAGTAAAGCCTGTGTTGGCTGTCGCATGAACCGTACATGACTGGCCTTGATTGTAAGTGCCTCCACCTGACACACTGCCGCCATTGCTGGGACTGGCAGAAACTGAAATATTATAACTATTGGTGTGTTGGGTTCGGGTGATGCCAATATTTAATAAGTAAGTGCCGATGTCACCTTCATAATAAGGTATAACATCAAAATAAATAGTTCCACCATCTTCAATCATAATACTACCAGCCAAGTCGCCCCAGTAGAAACCGGACCAATTTGTTCCGTCGGTCGAATAAGCAAACTGGGCTTCGACGGAATAGGTGTTTCCATTTCCACTCCAAAATGCGTCATGAAGGGTTGGTGTGATGGTGTAATCATATCCAGAATTGAGATTTATCTTGTAATAATCAACATCAGAACTGTTATGAAGATTTGAACTTGTTGTATTGACCGTGGCGGAGTTTCCTGAAAACTTGGTGTAAATGAAAAAGCAAGGTTTTGGGAATTATTCGGTTCGTATGGGTCGGCATAAACAGGTTCGGGTGCCACATAAACCCATACCGGGTTTTGATAATCCGATGCGCCTGCATAATACCAAGTGGAAGAGCCTGATTCTTTATAGGCTAATGACATCAAATATGTTCCTGGTTCTACTGTTATCAGACCTGTGAAGTCAAGTCCGTTGGTATAGTGATAATTTGGCGGTAGTCCGTTAGTGCATTCAAGTATATCAATGGTTTGCATCCAATCACCCCAAGAGTTGAGCAAACTGATTCTGAATTGACCATAAAAAGTATTACTACCAGTGTTGGTTAAATCAACATTAATGGAAGCATCTGTGTTTTGGTAAAGACATACTCCATCACCTGTGAGAATTGTGAATTCAGAGTTAGTGTTGATAGTATATGATGAAACAATATCAAAAAAAGCATAATTGTAATCGCCTAAGTCGATGAAATTCCATAAATCACCATCCATACTGTAGAGCATGGCAATTGCATAAGAGCCTGGAATATAAGGAGGGCCACCGGCACATTCTAGGTCGCCATAACAATAATAAGTGCCTGGTAATGGATTAGAAGTCCAATCCCATTGGTCCATTATATTAAGGAAATAGTACTCATTAGAGCCTGGAATTTCTTCATAATAAACACCTGCACCGATGTATCCATTAAAATCGCCGTTGCCAGTGTTCCATACTTCGGCATAGACAGATAAATCGTCATAAAACCAATACTCATCATCAGACATTACAGGGGTACTATAATAGACCAAATTGAAATTGTAGGTCGTGTTATTTGGTTCAATGCCGATGATGGCTTGTTGGTTGATTGGGAATAAAATGGTGTTGATATAGTAATAACCATCATTGTTGCCACTCCAGCCCCAATTGAAATGAAATTGATTTGAGTTATCATATCCATCACAAATAAACGAATGGCCTCCATCTGTATTTTGCCCTCTGTAGTGAATAGGTCTAGCAGCATTTAATTCGGCTTTCAAAATATTGATCCATTCTGAATCGGAATAGTTTGATTTACTGATGCTATGCAAGGTGCTTTTATAGTCAAAGAAGGTTTTGTATGCTTGTTCTGCACTTGGGAAACTACCTATAGTTGAAGCACCGCTACCACTTGGCCCATAATCCATTTCAACACTCACGCCACAATGATACAATAATTTGGCAACCGCATTATTTGAACTATTATTTGGCATCGAAGACCAGTTATATGTTGTTTCGCCAAAATTTGCGGATAATTGCCCATAAGATGGATGGTAGTATTGGTGAAATCCAAATCCTTGAGCTGGGTAAGCCCAATATTTCATGATTTGTGCCATGGCTGTGGCGACACAACCTGCATAAGCATGATTCCCAGGGCCACCATAATCTGTAGGACATAATTCGTTGTAGGGATAATCCTGATTCCATGTTGTTGCAATCAATGGGTATACCTGTGTTTCAGACCTAATCGGCAAATTCTTTCCTCGTCTCAGACATTCCCAATCAGCCCGAATCTCATCGGTAGCTATCGCTTTCATTTCAACCGCCATCCGAATCTGTTCGGCATAGCCATCAAGCCAGTCTATTAAGTTGGGCGGAAGGTTCTCTGCTGCAAAATTGTTGTCGTAGGAGTAGCCAAGAATTGGTGTCACACAATCATCAGCGGCAATGATGACAAAGCCTTTCCCGCTCTCGTTGTTGAAGATGAAAAACTCGGAATAGCCGCATTGCGGAGCCACATTCACAAACTTGGCGTCATCCATCCGTTTCTTAAAGACTTTGTCACCTCTCACGCCCATAATGTTGTTTTCTTTCCAGAAATTTTGGGCGAGTTGTTTTGCTGTGGTTTCGTCAATGGGGTTGCCAAGAAGCGATAGACTCATTGATAGAATCAAGATGGATAATAAAGTGCGTTTCATTTTTGTATGGGTTTGTTTTTTAATAGATTGTATAGAAAAAGCGTGAACTTAACTGTTCCGCTCCTTGGAGGTAATTTGGCGTACCCGTACTACACGAAATTAGTTAAACTCACGCAAGCGTGAGCATAACCCGATCTTATCGTAGTACTAAATCGCCAAATTTTTCCAGGGAAAAGAAATCAGTTTATGCGTTCTATATGTGTCTTCTGTTCTACATAGTTTTTCCGTTTAGAATTGGTGCAAAGATAGTGTATTTTTAAATGCCGATACTTGTTGTTTATGGAATTCAATGATAATATGTAGCTTCTTTATCATTTCACAAATAAAACTGCAAAAGTCCTATTTGCCATTTTAATAGGTCTTCGCTTTTGCAATAGCATCTTCAATTAATTCTCCAATATTATTGTTAATATCATCGTATACGTTTTTGCTTGATTTATATGACGATTCAAAGCATACTATATGATTTGATAGTCGTTGCCTTTCTCTTGTATATAGATTGTAGAAAGGATTGCAACCTTTGCTTGATTGGTTCCCATAGGCATCTTTCAAATTGTGAATATAAATCCCCACAATACCCTTGCCCATCTCATAAGCTTTTTGTATCTCGTATTTAACCCATGGACGTGTTGACGTAGTAGTACCAATTAATACAACAAGGCAAGACCTCATTTTGAGTTGCGAATCAATCCATCTTCTTATGGAGAAACTACTCCATTTTCGAACTTCTTCCCAATCGTTGTCACAAAAAGTTGAACTTTTGTCCACTTTTCCCATATTGCGTACCTGACTTGCTCTCCAATTATCTCGGGCATATTCAAAACTAAAAAACACCTGCCTTTTTGCCATGTGTAGCAAATAGTTTATAAAGTTATACAATCTTTAACGAGTAAGAAAATACCTAACAAAAGAAGGGATATTAATAATGTGCAGTACAATCCTGCGATCGTTTTTGACCAAAACACTTTGCAATAGCACACTTTGTAACTATGTGTGTCCATATTAAATGTCTTTGTGCAATTACCATCTACAATATCTTGATACAGTTTTCGATACGAGATTTCTTGCTTAAGATAGTATGCGTCTAATATCCAAAATACTATGATTGGCAAAATTGCTATAAAAACGTAAACTACATTTGTGCTGCTGGCATACAAGGCTAACAATGCTGTAACAATAGTTATCATCCAGCCTTTAATCTGAAATGAATTAGCATTCAAACGTGTTATTACATTTTGAACAAATTCTAAATGTTTTGTTTTTTCTTCCATAACTTATATATAATATTGATTTTTAATTATTTCTGTATTTTAAAAACCATTACTTTATCATTCCACCAACTCAAACAAATCTTTCAAGGCTGCAACATCGGTAAAATATGGGCTGTCAACGGCCTCAAACTTCCCATAATAAATATCGTAGGGGTCAATGTCGAACTGTGTACCCCAATGGATTTCGTAATTGTCAAACTCAAACTGCTGAAACAGTGTTTTATCAATGTACTTGTGTATGGAGGGGTGGAGACTCTTGGATATAAAACCGTAGAAGTCGGCCAATCGTTTCTGCCCGTCATCAAAGGTAATCAAAATCTTGTAATCACCTGCATATTTGGCTTGTACAATCTTATACATGGTTATTTCACTTTTTTATTGATAGTTTCACAGGTGACATCAGCTTTCAAGACAAAGAACTGATACCATTTCTCTGAAATACGGAGCGCGTATTCTTCAACAAATTTTTCAGCCAATTCCATTTTAGCTGGAGGTAAATGGTCTTTTCCGCGTTTTTTGCGACGCTTAAGTTCCAAAAGTTGTCCTTGAGAAAACACAATGTCAAAGATGGTTTCGTATTCGCCGCAAATGGCATGGACATGCAACGGCTCATGGTCATTTGAGTAGAATTTGAAAATGATTCCGAAATACGAATATATGTTTGGCATAATTGATAATGTTGGTTTCAACCGCAAAAGTAATCATATTTTTGATAACGCGAAAAAGCAGCAACAAAAAAATCCCGCCGTCACCAGCGGGATTCTTTGCAAACAGTTTAGAAGGTTAATTATGATGTAGAATCATTTCTTCTTTGAAGTGTTCTCTTCGGCGATTTCCTGGTCTTTCTTGTTGCCCTTCATCAAGACGTAGGCGAAAGGCGAGGACAGGAACACTGACGAGAACGTACCAGCCAGCACACCGACCAACAGGGCGAAGATGAAGCCGCGGATGGTGTCGCCGCCGAAGATGAAGATGGCGAGCAACACGACCAAGGTAGAACCTGAGGTGTTGAACGAACGAGTCAATGTGCTGTTCACAGCGTTGACCATGTTCTCCTTCAGAGAGGTCTTCGGGTGCAGGTTGACATTCTCACGGATACGGTCGAAGATAACCACCGTAGCGTTGATGGAGTAACCGATGACGGTCAGCACGGCGGCGATGAAGCTCTGGTCGACTTCCATGGTGAAGGGCAACACGTTGTAGAACAAGCTGTACATACCCAACACGATGATGGTATCTTGTGTCAAGGCCATGATGGAAGCCACACCATACTGCCACTTCTTGAATCGGATGGCGATGTAACAGAACATCAGGGCCAAAGCCACGATGATGGCGATGATGGACTTACGTGTAACGTCGCTGGCGATGGTGGCACCGACTTTCTGCGTACTCAGGATGCCCACGGTCTCGTCCTCGGACGAGAACTGAGTCATGGTCAAGTTGTTGTTATAGAGACCCTTCAAACCATCGTACAGGATGACTTGGATGACACTGTCAACTTCGGGGCTGTCGTTCTTGATCAAGAACTTGGTCGTGATCTTCACCTGACCGTTGGTACCGTAGGTCTTCACTTCAGGCGTTGACCAGTCTTCCACATCCTGGCCTTCTCTCATTTCGAGGGCACTGTGGATGGCGTTCTTGTCAATGTTGACGTTCGACAAGGCATCGCGGACTTGTTCCACCTTGATGCTCGGATTGTCGAATTGGACGACATAGTTACGACCACCCTTGAAGTCGATACCGAGGTTCAGGCCGCGAATGCCGAGTGAACCCAAGCTGACCACCAAGAAGCAGATGCAGATGATGAAGGAGGTCTTACGCATGTCGATGAAGCCGTAGTGCTTGTCTTGCAGGAAGTCGCGCGTCCAGTTGGTGCTAAAGGTGATTTCTCTATTCTTGTCAAGCATACGTTCGAAAATCAAACGTGAGATGAAGATGGAGGTAGCCAGTGAAGTGAGGATACCGATGCAGAGGGTGACAGCGAAGCTGTGGACAGGACCAGTACCCAAAACAATCAGGATGATACCGGTAATCAAGGTGGTGACGTTACCGTCGATGATGGCGGAGTAAGCGTTCTTGTAACCGTCGGCGATGGCGAGTTTCAAGCCTTTGCCAGCCTTCACCTCTTCCTTGATACGCTCGAAAATAATCACGTTCGAGTCAACAGCCATACCCAAGGTCAATACGATACCTGCGATACCAGGCAAGGTCAGCACGGAGCCAAGGCAAGCCAGCACACCGAACAGGAAGAACACGTTGACCAACAAGGCGATATCGGCAACGAAACCAGACTTGTTGTAGAAGAACACCATGTAGACCAGCACGAGGATGAAGGCGAACACCATGGACCACATACCTTTTTGCACGGCTTCCTTACCGAGTGAAGGACCAACGACCTGTTCCTCAAGGATTCTAGCAGGGGCAGGCAACTTACCAGCCTTCAGGATGTTGGCCAAGTCTTGAGCTTCTTCGATGGTGAAGTTACCAGTGATAACTGAACGACCGTTCGGGATTTCACCGTTGACGACAGGGTAGGTGTAGACATAGTCGTCAAGTACGATGGCAATCTCTTTGCCGACATTCTCGCCGGTGAGGCGTTTCCAAGCCTTGGCACCTTCCGAGTTCATCTGCATATTGACTTCCACTTGGTTGTTTTGGCCGTAGTCCTGACGAGCGTCAGTGATGACTTCGCCGCCGAGGGCACACTTGTTGTCGCGCGACATCTTCAGGGCCACGAGGTCGAGCATTTCGATCTTTTCGCCATTTTGTCCGTCGTACACTTCAGGCTTCACAGTCCAGGCCAACTTCAAGTTGCGTGGGAAGATGCCCTTGGTCTCTGCCAGCATCTGATTGATGGCGGCGGTGTCTTTCACTTGGGCAACACCTACGCGAGCCTGTCTGCCATTGACGACCTGCAATTTGGCAAACAGAGGATGGCTCTGGGCGAATTTTTCAAAACTTTCGTCTTCGGCCACTTCCTCTTCGTCTTGATTCTCGGCCAATTGGTTGAGGAGGTCGCCTTCTGCAGTACTGTCGGCAACAGCCATTTGGGTGCTGTCGGCAACAACTTCATCGGTGTTTTCTTCAACGGCAGGTTCTTCATTGTTGGTCTCATTCAAAGCGTCCTTGGCTTTTCTGGTCTGGGCCAGTTTGGTATCAGCTTCGGTGAAGAACTGCTGAAGTTCGGAGAAGCTGTAGGTCTCCCAGAACTCGAGTTGAGCCGTGCCTTGGAGGAGCTTACGCACACGCTTCGGATCCTTGATACCAGGCAGTTCGACGAGGATACGGCCTGAGTTTTCCAACTTCTGGATGTTGGGCTGAGCCACGCCGAAACGGTCGATACGAGTTCTCAAGATTTGATAGGAACGGTTGATGGCACCTTCGGTTTCGCCTCTCAACACCTTCAACACTTCGTTGTTGGTCGAGTTGACGGTGATGCCTTTATCCTTGAACTCATACAGGAAGATAGAGGCAAGTCTTGCGTTGGGGTCGACTTCTTCAAAGGCTTGGCCGAACAGCGTGACGAAATCGCCTTCGCTCTTCTCCTGTCTTTCGGTGGCCAGTTCCATGGCTTTCACGAAAGTGGGATCTTGCGAATTGCTGGCTAAAGCCTTGACAATGTCTTTCACCGAGACTTCCAAGGTGACGTTCATACCACCCTTCAAGTCCAAACCCAAGTTGATTTCTCTTTCTTTTGCATCGCGGTAGGTGTACTTCTTGAACAAGAGATTGTACACGTTCACGTTACTGATTGAATCGAGGTAGTAGGTCTCTTTCTGTTCCTTGACCACGTTGTACATCGATTCGTCCATGTTTGCAAGTTGTCTAGCCTGTGCTTCTGCGAACTTTGCTGCCTTCTTTTCCACACGCTTGGTCACCAAGGTGAAGGAAAGCTGGTAGATAAAGATGAGCGAGAAGATAATGGCTATCGTCCTGATTGCTCCTTTGTTTTGCATTGTAAAACTGATTTAATTATTTGACTTTTAATTTGTTGAATTTCAAAATTTATACTTTTACTCCAGTACGAGCCTGCAAAAATACGAAATATTTCTATTTGTATTTAAGCCATTTGAAAATTTCCTTGTAGGAAAGTTTTTTTCCGTACATTAAAATGCCTGTGCGGTAGATTTTTGCTGCAAACCAAGTCATGAAAACGAAAGTGCCGGCCAAAAGCAGTACCGAAACCACGATTTGCCAAATGGGTACACCAAATGGAATCCTGACCATCATCGAGATAGGAGAGGTGAAGGGAATCATCGAAAGCCAAACGGCCAAAGAACTGTCGGGGTTGTTGACGATATAAAACGATGATATGATGGCAATGATCAACGGTACGGTGACAGGCAACGTGAACTGTTGGGCATCGGTATTGTTGTCGACCAAAGAACCGATGGCGGCATAAAGTGTCGCATACAATAGGTAGCCGAGGATGAAGAAAAGAAGGAAAGTGGCAATGATGGTGCCGAAGTCGATGGAGTGGACGATTTGCAGGATGCTCTGCACGTTTTCGTTGCTCATGATGTCGTTGGAGGTGATTTCCTGAGCCATCACGGTGCCTTGCGAAAGCATTTCGGGATTGCTGAGGCCCAAATAGGTCGAGAAACCGAGGTAGAGCACGAGGGTGAGCACAATCCAAAGCACAAACTGAGTGAGGGCTACCAATGAAACGCCGATGATTTTGCCCATCATCAGTTGGAAAGGCTTCACCGAACTGACGATGACTTCGATGATGCGGTTGGTCTTCTCTTCCGAAACACCTTGCATCACTTGGCCGCCAAAAATCATGATGAACATGTAAACCAGCATGGCCAAAATGATGCCGAGCGTGAACTGCACTTCCGTAAAGGTCTCTTTTTCATTGCCTTTCTCGTCCATGCGCATGACGGAGAGATTGACATTTGTCTTGACCGCGCTGACAATTTCAGGGTCAACACCTTTGGCCATCAGCTTTTGGTCTTCGATTTCTTTCTCCATCACGCTGCTGATGTAGGTCTCCACTTCCATGGGCACCTGTCGGATGCTGTAGACAACTGCATTGGATGGGATGTTGAGCTGTGTAGGAGGCACATAGAGTGCCATGTCGAAGACGCCACTTTTTACCATTTCCTTTACCGAATCGATAGGCTGGCCGTGCATAGGGACAAAAGTGTGGTTCTCGTTGTTGGTGAAACTGCTTTCAAACCAACGGCTTTCGTCGACGACGGCCACGCGTAGATGGTCGGTGCTCGAGTTGAGGGCGAGCATGATGGGGATGATATAGATGGCCGCCATCAGGATGGGGCCGAGGAAAGTTAGGATGAGGAAACTGCGTTTGCGCACACGCGTCAGGTATTCGCGTTTGATGATGAGTCCGATCTTGTTCATGAGGCTTGGTTTTGGGATTGCACTTCTTGGATAAAGATGTCGTTCATCGAGGGCAG
>JAEEGG010004296.1_pt1 | contig 34669 bp, 30 predicted proteins | sample 9134161 | NCBI WGS metagenome assembly JAEEGG01 (sample SAMN16246543, study PRJNA631951) | gut metagenome | biome: gut microbiome; feature: rumen; material: CR-attached | host: Bos | place: Iran: Karaj | collected 2018-10 | reverse complement strand
AACCAACATACTGTGAATTCTCTCGAGAATTGGGAACTGTATGGGTCACTCACGGAGCTGAGAAGGCCACTCACGGAGCTGAGAAGGCCACTCACGGAGCTGAGAAGGCCTTCTCACAGAGGCAGGAGCAAAGGTGAGGATGTGGGAGAACGGTGGTATGGCAATAGTACCCACCACCACTAAACGCATATTTAACATTTATTTAAAACACTATTATACAGTAGTTTACAGAGATTTCTAAAAGAATTAGAATATAATTTACAAAAAAAGTTTGAGAAAAGTGGGGAATTGTGGGGGAAATTCACTACCTTTGCACCCAAAGACGAAAATTGTAAGTAAATAAGGTACACACATGCGATTCTTAGGGAACATAGAAGCCAAGACAGACGCCAAGGGACGCGCCTTCCTGCCAGCAGTATTCCGCAAGGTGCTGCAGACGGCTGGCGAGGAGCGTCTCGTCATGCGCAAGGATGTCTTCCAGCCCTGTCTGGTGCTCTACCCTGAGAGCGTGTGGAATGACCAGATGGACGAGCTGCGCATGCGGCTGAACCGTTGGAACCGCCAGCACCAGCAGGTGTTCCGACAGTTTGTCAGCGAGGTGGAGCTGCTGACGCTCGACGGCAACGGCCGCTTCCTGATTCCCAAACGCTACCAGAAGATGGCCGACATCGAACAGGACATCAAGTTCGTCGGCATGGGCGACACCATCGAGATATGGAGCAATCGCAAGGCGGAGGAACAGCAGATGAAGCCAGAGGACTTCGGCGCCGCCTTGGAAGAGCTGATGGGAGGGACGGAATTATGATAGTGACGGCTGAGACATATCACGTACCAGTTCTCCTTAGGGAGAGCGTCGACGGGCTGGCTATCCAGCCCGACGGCATTTACGTAGACGTTACTTTCGGCGGTGGCGGTCACTCGCGTGAGATCCTGTCACGGCTGGGCAGCAAGGGCCACCTCTACAGCTTCGACCAGGATGCCGACGCCGAGAGAAATATCGTTGGCGATGATAGATTCACCTTCGTCCGGAGCAACTTTAGATATGTCTCACAATGGATGCGTTACTATGGCGTGGACCAGATAGACGGCCTGCTGGCAGACCTGGGGGTGTCGAGCCACCACTTCGACGACGAGACACGCGGATTCTCGTTCCGTCACGACGCTCCGCTGGACATGCGCATGAACAAACGGGCCGGACAGACGGCCGCCGACGTGCTGAACGACTACACTGAGGAGCAGCTGGCCGACGTGCTCTACACCTACGGAGAGCTGAAGAACGCCCGCAAGATGGCCCGCGCCATTGTCAAGGCCAGAGCCGCCGGGCGCATTGTCACTACCTCCAGCCTGCTGGCCACGCTGGGCGTCGAGACGGTAGAGAGCGATTCTCAGCTGTCGATTGTCAATCCTCAAATGAAGAAGGAGCTGGCCAAGGTGTTTCAGGCATTGCGCATTGAGGTGAACCACGAGATGGACGCCTTGCGTGACATGCTGAAGGGAGCGACAAGTCTGCTGCGACAGGGCGGGCGGCTGTCGGTCATCACCTACCACTCGCTGGAGGACCGTATCGTGAAGAACGTCATGAAGGCCGGCAATGTGGAAGGTAGAGTAGAGCAGGACTTCTACGGACGCATCACGTCGCCGTACCGCACAGTGGGCAGGCTGACGACGCCGGATGCCGACGAGCAGCAGCGCAACCCGCGCAGCCGCAGTGCCAAACTGAGAGTAGCAGAAAGAATATAGAGAAATATGAACGACGAAGAGAAAATAGTCATCGAAGAGCAGCCGCAGCCGTCGGACAATGAACAGCAAACAGGGAAGAACGCCGGCCAGCAGGCCGAGGCCGACGAGCAGAAGCTGAAGGAAGCGCTGCAGAAGATCAAGGAGACGGCCGTGGAGGACGACCCCAAGCCGTCGTCACAGCTGTCGCTGCGCAAGATACTGGGCGGCGAACTGCTGACCACGCAGATTGTACGCTCGCAGATCGGCCTCTTTGTGCTCATCGTCGTAGCCGCCATCGTCTATGTGGCCTTCCGCTACCAGTGTCAGCAGGACATGCTGACCATCGACCGCCTGGAGCAGGACCTGAAGAGTGCCAAGTACAAGGCCCTCTCGTCGAGTAGCTCGCTGACGGAGAAGTGCCGCGAGAGCCACGTGCTCGACATACTGAAGCAAAACAAGGACTCGTTGCTGCACCAGGCCGATCAGCCACCGTACATCATCGAGGTACCAGAGTGAAGTTGATAGTTGGAATTTGAAATTACCGGACGCAGTCCAATTAAGCATTAAGAATTAAGCATTAAGAATTAAGAATTAAGCATTGAAATAGATGAGCAAGTTTCGCAACGAACAAGTCATACCGCGCTACATGGTGATAGCCATCGTACTGACGCTCATCGGCATTGCCGTCATTGGCAAGGCCTTATACATCATGACGGCCAAGAAGCAGTACTGGACGGAAGTGGCCGACAGGCTGAAGCGCGACAGCGTCAGCGTGAAGCCTACCCGTGGCAACATCCTGAGCTGTGACGGACAGCTGATGGCTACGTCGATACCCGAATACAAGATATACATGGACTTCCAGGCCGCTGCCTTCGCCGAGAACGACTCGCTGTGGCTCGACAAGGTGGACTCCCTGTGCGAGGGACTGCACCGCATCTTCCCGCAACGCTCGGCCGCTGAGTTCAAGGCACACCTGGAAGAGGGTCGCCACAAGGTGCAGCGCAACGGCAGCGTCGGAGCCCGCTGGTGGAACGTCTGGCCACGGCGCATCGACTTCAACACCTTCTGTGAGGTCAGGCAGCTGCCGTTCTTCAACATGCCGCGTTACAAGAGCGGTTTCACGTCAGAGGAGTTCAACTCGCGCCGTTTCCCGTTCGGATCTGCTGCACGCCGCACCATCGGTGGACTGTATGGTGCCAAGGACTCGGCATACTACGGTCTGGAGCTGTCGTACGACAGCATTCTGCGCGGCTCGCCGGGCATCACTGGCCGCCGCAAGATACTGAACAAATATATGAACATCCCCGTCAGACTGCCTGAGGACGGCTGTGACCTGGTGACTACCATCGACGTCAACATGCAGGACCTGGCCGAACGCTCGCTCATCGACATGTTGAAGAACCCGCAAGTGAACGGCGAGATGGGTGTGGCCATCCTCATGGAGGTGGAGACAGGCGATGTGAAGGCCATTGTCAACATGATACGCAACGAGGAGGGCAACTATATCGAGGCCGTCAACTCGGCCATCAGCTACCGCTGCGAGCCAGGCTCGGTGTTCAAGACCGCCTCGTTCCTTGTGGCACTTGACGACGGTGTGCTGGGCAAGAACCCGCAGGACACCAGTTTCATCATCCATACAGGCTGTGGCGTCATGGAGATGCATGGCCGTCCGATGAAGGACCACAACTGGCGGCGTGGCGGATATGGCGACATCAATGTGGCACGTGCCTTGGAGGTCAGCTCGAACATCGGTGTCAGCTACGTCATCGACAAGTTCTACGGCAGCGACCCCACGCGGTACGTGAAGGGACTCCACCGTGTCGGCATCGGCGAAGACCTGAAGCTGCCGTTGGTAGGCTACCAGAAGCCCTATATCCGCATACCTGACACGAAGACCAACGACCGTGCGAAATACTGGAGCAAGACGACGCTGCCGTGGATGTCTATCGGCTACGAGACGCAGATAGCCCCCATCAACACCGTCACGTTCTACAATGCCATTGCCAACAACGGCAAGATGATGCGTCCGCGCTTCGTCAAGAAAGTGATGAAGAACGGTGAGACGGTGGCCGAGTTCCCGCCGCAGGTCATCAAGGAGCGCATCGCCAAGCCAGAGGCTATCAAGACCATGCAGACCATCCTGACACATGTGGTCAGCCAGGGACTGGGCAAGAAGGCTGGCTCGAAGTGGTTCAAGGTGGCTGGCAAGACCGGTACGGCACAGGTGGCCGACCAGCATGGAGGCTACCACTCCGGCATCACCCGCTACTGGCTGTCGTTCTGTGGCTACTTCCCCGCCGACAACCCCCGCTACACCTGCATCGTGTGTATCAAGAAGACGGGACTGCCGGCATCGGGTGGTGGTATGAGCGGTGTCGTGTTCCACCACATCGCTGAGGGTGTGATGGCCCGCTACCTGAAGTTCAGCGTCGACGATGCCCGTGACGAGAACTCTGAGTACATCCCCGACATCAAGGAAGGTAATGCCAAGGATGCCAACTATGTGCTCGACAAGCTACAGGTCGATAAGCGCGTGGCACAGCCTGCCCACTACAGCGACGACATCACGCCCGACGTCACTGGCATGGGTGCCAAGGATGCCGTCTACATGCTGGAAAGCCGTGGCTTGAAGGTAAAGCTGCAGGGCCGTGGCCGTGTGAAACGCCAGAGCTATCCTGCCGGCAAGCAGGTGATGAAGGGCTGCGAGTGCGTGCTGACGCTGGAGAATTAACACCGAAACATCGAAATATCGAAATATCGAAAAAAAAAAAATATAAACACCGCAGAATCATGAAACTGACAGAACTGCTGAAATACGTGAAGCCCATCGTCATTGTCGGCGATGCCGACGTTGACATCACGGGTGTGAATATCGACTCAAGGAAGATAGAGAAGGGACACCTTTTCGTGGCTATCAAGGGTACGCAGACCGATGGCCACCGCTTCATTCCCAAGGCCATTGAGCTGGGAGCGGCAGCGGTGCTGTGCGAGGAACTGCCGGAGGGACTCAGCGGGGCAACCACCGAGCATGCAGGAGTGACATACGTGCAGGTGGCATCCACCGAGACGGCGGTAGGGCCGGTGGCCACTGTGTTCTGCGGTGAGCCGTCGCTGAAACTGAAACTGGTTGGCGTGACGGGTACAAACGGCAAGACCACCATCGCCACCTTATTATATAATATGTTCCGTAAGATGGGCCATAAGTGCGGCCTGCTGTCGACGGTGTGCAACTACATCGAGGATGAGGCCATCCCTGCCGACCATACCACGCCAGACCCCATCGAGCTGAACAGACTGCTGGCCCGCATGGTGGAGGCCGGTTGCGAGTATGCCTTCATGGAGTGCTCGAGCCATGCCATCGCCCAGCAGCGCATCGGCGGGCTGAAGTTTGCAGGCGGTCTGTTTACCAACCTGACACGCGACCACCTGGACTACCACAAGACCTTCGAGAACTACCGCGATGCCAAGAAGGCCTTCTTCGACGGACTGCCGAAGGATGCCTTTGCCATCACCAATGCCGACGACAAGAACGGCAGTGTGATGGTGCAGAACTGCAAGGCTACCGTGAAGACCTATAGCACACAGCGTATGGCCGACTTCCGCGCCCGTATCATCGAGTGTCACTTCGAGGGTATGTATCTGGAGATTGACGGCCGTGAAGTGGGCGTGCAGTTCATCGGCAAGTTCAATGTCAGCAACCTGCTGGCCGTCTACGGAGCAGCCGTCATGCTAGGCAAGCAGCCCGAGGACATCCTCGTCGTGCTGAGTACGCTGAAGAGCGTGGCAGGACGGTTGGAGCCTATCCGCTCGGCAGAAGGCGTGACGGCCATCGTCGACTATGCACACACTCCCGATGCCTTGGAGAATGTGCTCAAGGCCATCCACGAGGTGCTGGACGGCAAGGGCGGCCAGGTCATCACCGTCTGCGGTGCCGGTGGCAACCGTGACAAGGGCAAGCGACCGCTGATGGCACAGGAGGCTGTCAAGCAGAGCGACCGCGTCATCATCACCAGCGACAATCCCCGCTTCGAGGAGCCGCAGGACATCATCAACGACATGCTGGCCGGTCTCGACCAGAGGCAGATGAAGAAGGTCGTCTCGATTGTTGACCGCCGCGAGGCCATCAAGACGGCCACGATGTTGGCCCAGAAGGGCGACGTCATCCTTATTGCCGGCAAGGGCCATGAGGACTATCAGGAGATCAAGGGCATGAAGCACCACTTCGACGACCGTGAGGTAGTGAGAGAAATCTTCCAGTCGTAATATCGAAAGGCCGAAATATCGAAATATCGTCATATCGAAATATCGTAATATCGTAACACCAAAAGCATGCTATACTACATCTTCCGATTCCTGGAACATTACGACATCCCCGGCGCACACATCTGGTCGTATATCTCGTTCCGCTCGCTGCTGGCACTCATCATGTCGCTGCTTATCTCAGCATGGTTCGGCGAGTACTTCATCAAGTGGATGAAGCGTCGCAATATCTCAGAGACAGCACGCGACGTGGCCATCGACCCCTTTGGTGTAGAGAAGAAGGGTGTACCCACCATGGGCGGCATCATCATCATCGTAGCCATACTGGTGCCTGTGCTGCTGTTGGGCCGCATGCGCAACATCTACCTGCTGCTCATGATTGTCACCACGTTGTGGCTGGGCTTCCTCGGCTTCATGGACGACTACATCAAGATATTCCGCAAGAACAAGGAGGGACTAAAGGGCATCTACAAGATTGTTGGGCAGGTCAGCATCGGCTTTATCGTCGGACTGACGCTGTGGCTGAGTCCTGATGCCGTGGTGCGCGAGAACGTCTCGGAGGCGCAGCAGAACCAGGAGATTGTCGTCAAGCACAAGGCTGAGGCCGTCAAGTCGCTGCAGACCACCATACCGTTCATCAAGAACCACAACCTGAACTACTCCAACATCCTGGCGTTTCTTGGCAAGTACAAGGTGGCCGCCGGATGGGTGCTGTTCGTGCTGATGACCATATTGGTGGTGACAGCCGTTTCCAATGGTGCCAACCTTAACGACGGTATGGATGGTATGTGTGCCGGCAATGCGGCCATCATCGGCGTGGCACTGTTGATATTCGCATACGTGTCGTCGCATATCGTCTATGCGGCGTACTTCGATATTATGTACATTCCCGGCTCACAGGAACTGGTGGTGTTCCTCTCGGCATTCATCGGAGCCATGGTGGGTTTCCTGTGGTACAACGCCTATCCGGCTCAGGTGTTCATGGGCGACACTGGCTCGCTGACCATCGGTGGTATCATCGGTGTCTGTGCGCTCATCATCCATAAGGAGCTGATGCTGCCCCTGCTCTGCGGCATCTTCTTCATCGAGAGTCTCAGCGTCATCATCCAGACACAGTGGTTCAAGCTGCAGAAGCGCAAGGGCAAGCGCGTCCGTGTGTTTCGTGCCACACCCATCCACGACAATTTCCGTCGTCTGGACTCGCAGCTCGACCCCACCAGCACGTACATCCTGAGGGGCTGGCCTAAGCGGCAGTTCCATGAGTCGAAGATTACCATCCGATTCTGGATTACCACCATCATATTGGCAGCATTGACTATTATTACATTGAAGATAAGATAAACAACGGATTTAACGGATTAGACTGTTTAGAAGGATGAGTAAGAGAATTGTTATATTGGGTGCCGGCGAGAGCGGAGCAGGAGCTGCCGTACTGGCCAAAAAAGAGGGCTTTGACGTATTTGTGAGCGACATGTCGCCCATCAAGGACAAGTACAAGAAGCAGCTCGACGACCACCACGTGGCATGGGAGGAAGGACAGCACACAGAGGAGAAGATACTGAATGCTGACAAGGTCATCAAGAGTCCCGGCATTCCCGACACGGCTCCGATGATTGTCAAGATCAAGGAGAAAGGCATCCACATCATCAGTGAGATAGAGTTTGCTGGACGCTACACCACGTCGAAAATGGTGTGTATCACGGGGTCCAACGGCAAGACCACGACGACGAGTCTTATCTACCACATCTTCCGCGAGGCAGGCTACGATGTCGGACTGGCTGGCAACATCGGCAACTCGCTGGCCCTGCAGGTGGCCGAGGATCCGCATGAGTACTACGTCATCGAACTGTCATCATTCCAGCTGGACAATATGTACGACTTCCGCGCCGACATCGCCATCCTGCTGAACATCACGCCAGACCATCTGGACCGCTATGATTTCAAGATGCAGAACTACGTGGACTCGAAGATGCGCATCATCCAGAACCAGACACCGCAGGATGCCTTCGTCTATTGGAACGACGACCCCATCATCCAGCGGGAGCTGAAGAAGTACGACATCAAGGCCATCCAGTATCCGTTCTCGGAACTGAAGGAAAAGGGTAGCATAGGCTACATTGAGGAAGGTCAGTACACCATTGAACAACCCACGCCATTCAACATGGAGCAGGAGGAACTCAGCCTCACCGGCAAGCACAATGTCTACAACTCGTTGGCCGCTGGTATCGCCTCCAACATTGCCGGCATCAAGAAGGAAGTCATTCGCAAGTCGCTCAGCGACTTCCCTGGCGTGGAGCACCGTCTGGAGAAGGTGTGTACCGTGCGTGGCGTACAGTACATCAACGACTCGAAGGCCACCAACGTCGATGCCTGCTGGTATGCGCTGGAGTCGATGAAGACTAAGACCATCCTCATCATCGGTGGCAAGGACAAGGGCAATGACTACAGCCCCCTCATGCCGCTGGTGCGGGAGAAATGCGCAGGACTGGTGTATCTCGGTGCCGATAACCAGAAGTTGCACGACAACTTTGATGTGCTGGGCATCCCCGTACGTGACACCCACTCGATGAAGGAGTGCATCGAAGCTTGCTACGAACTGGCAGAGCCAGGCATGACGGTGTTGCTTTCACCCTGCTGCGCCTCCTTCGACCTCTTCAAGAACATGGAGGACCGTGGCGACCAGTTCAAAGAGCTGGCTCGCAACTTGTAGGAAACTCGAAACATCGAAATCTCGAAATCTCGAAATAACGAAACATCGAAATCTCGAAATAACAACATACCGCTATAACTGTCAATGAACAAGAAAATCGGCAATCTCTTCAAGGGCGACAAGGTCATCTGGATGGTATTCTTCTTCCTCTGCATGATCAGTGTGGTGGAGGTGTTCTCGGCCTCCAGCGGACTGACGTACAAGAGCCACAACTACGTGGGTCCCATTGCCTATCACACTTTCACAATCTTCGTGGGTGTGCTGGCGGCTATCCTCACGCTTAACGTTCCGTGCCGATACTTCAAGCTGCTGACACCGTTCATGATGTTGATCAGTGCCTTCACGCTATTGTGGGTGCTGATAGGTGGTCAGACCATCAATGGTGCTAACCGCGTCATCTCGCTCTTCGGCTTTACCTTCCAGCCCTCGGAAATCGCCAAGGGAACCATCGTGCTGGCGGTGGCACAGATCCTCGCTGCCATGCAGCGGGATACAGGGGCGGATAGGAAGGCATTCAAATGGATATTGTGGATTACCATTCCCACATGTATGCTTATCGGTTTGGAGAATCTGTCGACAGCAGCCCTGCTCTTTGCCGTTGTGTTCTTGATGATGTTCATCGGACTGGTACCCATACGGCAGTTGGGAAAGTTGGCTGCCATCCTTGTTTTCTGTGTGGTATTCGCCGTCTCAATGGTGTTGATCGTAGGACATGACACTACGGATACCGACAAACAGCTGTCCAAGGTGGAGCAGGTGGAGCAGGCGAAGAAAAAGAAGAATCCCTTGGAGAAGATGCTGCACCGTGCTGACACATGGAAAGGGCGTATCCTAAACTTCGGAAAGAACGACGTGTCACCTCAGGACTATGACCTCGACAAGGACGCACAGGTGGCACACGCCAACATCGCCATCGTCTCCAGCGGCATTGTCGGCAAGGGACCGGGCCAGTCGGTTGAGCGCGACTTCCTGGCACAGGCTTTCTCCGACTTCATCTTTGCCATCGTCATCGAGGAGCTGGGCATCTTAGGTGCTATATTTGTCGTGTTCCTCTACGTCATCCTGCTATACCGCTGTGCTCGTATTGCCAGCCGTTGCGAGAACAACTTCCCGGCATTCCTCGTCATGGGTCTGGGACTGCTGTTGGTGATACAGGCCACATTCAACATGATGGTGGCCGTCGGTCTGGCTCCTGTCACGGGACAGCCGTTGCCGCTCATCTCCAAGGGTGGTACGTCGACCATTATTAATTGCGCCTATATCGGTGCCATCCTGAGTGTCAGCCGCTCGGCCAAAAAGTCTAACGAAAAAAGCGAAATAGAAAATGAAGAATGAACTAAGAGTCATCATCAGTGGCGGCGGCACGGGAGGCCACATCTTCCCCGCCGTGTCCATAGCCAACGCTGTAAAGGCGTTGCGGCCCGATGCCAAGATATTGTTCATCGGAGCACAGGGACGTATGGAGATGCAGCGTGTGCCGGCGGCCGGCTATGACATCAAGGGACTGCCCATCCGTGGCTTCTTCCGTCCGCTGTGGAAGCCAGCCAATATCGGTGTGGCTCTCGACTACCTGAAGAGCAAGTGGCTTGCCAAGAAGATCCTGCGTGACTTCAAGCCACAGGTGGCTGTTGGCGTGGGTGGCTATGCCAGCAGTGCTGCGCTGGGAGCTGCCAACAGCATGGGCATCCCCACCCTGCTGCAGGAGCAGAACAGCTATGCCGGACTGGCCAACAAGACGCTGGCCAAGGCAGCCAGCAAGATCTGTGTGGCATACGAAGGCATGGAACGCTTCTTCCCTGCTGAGAAAATCATGCTGACAGGCAACCCCGTGCGCCAGCAGTTGTTGGACACCACCGTCTCACACGATGAGGCTGTGCGCTCCTTCGGGCTGGACCCAGGCAAGAAGACCATCCTGTTGGTAGGCGGCAGCCTCGGAGCACGTACCATCAACGAGAGTGTCCTGCAGCATCTGGACTTGGTCAGCGACGGTGGCGTACAGCTGATATGGCAGACGGGAAAATACTACAGCGCGGAAATCAGCGAGCGGCTGAAGGGCACCAGTCTGCCGAACCTGAAGGTTACTGACTTCATCACCGACATGGGAGTGGCCTATAAGGCTGCCGACCTCGTGGTGAGCCGTGCCGGTGCGGGTAGCATCAGCGAGTTCTGTCTGCTGGGCAAGCCCGTCATGCTGGTGCCAAGTCCGAATGTGGCTGAGAACCATCAGACGAAGAACGCCATGGCACTGGTCAACAAGCATGCCGCCCTCTATGTCAAGGACGCTGATGCCCCTAAGCTGCTGCTGCCGCTGGCCATCGACACGGTCAAGGACAGTGCGAAACTACAGAGTCTGAGTGAGAACATCCTGACGATGGCCCTGCCGGACTCAGCGGAAATCATAGCAAAGGAAGTAATAAAGTTAGCAGAACAATGAACGCAAAAGACATCAAAGGAGTCTATTTTATAGGAGCCGGTGGCATCGGCATGAGTGCCATCGCCCGCTACTTCATCAAGAAAGGCCTTGTCGTGGCTGGCTACGACAAGACACCCAGTACGCTGACCCGTCAATTGGAGAAAGAGGGCATGCTGATACACTATGAGGAGGACATTGACGAGATACCACGTGCCTGCCGCAAGAAAGAGTCGTGCCTGGTGGTTTACACACCCGCCATTCCTGCCGACCACAAGGAGCTACAGTACTTCCGTGAAAACGGCTTCGAGATACAGAAGCGCGCCCAGGTGCTCGGCACGCTGACCCGCCAGCACAAGGGACTCTGCGTGGCAGGCACACACGGCAAGACCACAACGTCGACCATGTGCGCCCACATCATGCACCAGAGCCACCTTGACTGCAATGCTTTCCTCGGCGGAATCTCCAAGAACTACGGCACCAACTACATCCTCAGCGATTCCGACTATGTCGTCATTGAGGCTGACGAGTTCGACCGCTCGTTCCACTGGCTGTCGCCCTACATGACCGTCATCACCAGCACCGACCCCGACCACCTTGATATATATGGTACGAAGGAGGCCTACCTCGAAAGCTTTCGTCACTATACGAAACTCATCCAGCCCGACGGTACACTCATCATACATCGTGGCTTGGAGATGCAGGAGTCACTGCCCGCTGGTGTGCGCCGCTACGACTATGCGCTGGCCGATGGTGACTTCCACGCCGAGAATATCCGTATCGAGAACGGTGAGATCACCTTTGACTTCATCTCGCCCATCGAGAGTGTGAAGAACGTCGAGCTGGGTCAGCCCGTACCCATCAACATCGAGAACGGCATTGCCGCCATGGCGATGGCACAGCTGGCAGGCTGCACCGCCGAGGAGCTGCGTATCGGCATGATGACCTACAGCGGTGTGGAGCGTCGTTTCGACTTCAAGATCAAGACACCAGAGCTGGTGTTCCTCAGCGACTATGCCCACCATCCGAAGGAAATCTACCAGAGCGCACGAAGCATCCGCGAGCTGTACCGTGACCGTAAAATTACGGCCATCTTCCAGCCGCACCTATATACCCGCACCCGCGACTTCTATCAGGATTTCGCCGATGCGCTCAGTCTGCTCGATGAGGTCATCCTCACCGAGATATACCCTGCCCGTGAACAGCCTATCGAGGGTGTCACGTCGCAGCTCATCTACGACCGCCTGCGCCCTGGCATCGAGAAGCAGCTCATCCGCAAAGACGAGGTGCTGGGCATGGTCAAGCGCCGCCCGTTCGACGTGCTCATTGTGTTAGGTGCCGGCGACCTTGACAACCTTGTGCCGCAGATGGCGCAGGAACTGAAAGAAAGACTCAAGAACAACAAAAAACATGAGTAGCCTATGACAATTAATTGGAAAAAGACAGGCATCCTGCTGGCAGACCTTCTGCTGGGAGGCTATCTGGTTCTTGCCATCACGGCGTTCAACCGTCCTGACGAGCTGACTGACGTGTGCGGCGAGGTAAAGATTGATATTCAGGAGAGTACCGTGAAGGGGTTTCTCACGGCTGATGAGGTCAAGCAGATGCTGTTGCGTGCCAACCTCTATCCGTTGGGCGACCTGATGAGCAGTGTCAGTGTGCGCCGTATTGAGGAGACGCTGCGCCAGAACCCGTTCGTCGAGTCAGCGGAGTGCTACAAGACACAGACTGGGCGTGTCATCATCCAGCTCGTACAGCGACAGCCCGTCGTGCGTGTCAAAGCTGACAACGGCGATGACTATTACCTCGACGAGCATGGCAATGTCATGGCGAGCACCATGCAGGTCAGTGACCTTGTTGTGGCTACCGGACATATCAGCAAGGCGTATGCCAAGAAGTCGCTCACGCCTATCGGCATCTTCCTGTTGGAGCACCCGCTGTGGCGCAGTCAGGTGGAGCAGCTGAATGTGATGGAAGACGGCACCGTGGAGATGATTCCCCGCGTGGGCGACCATATTATCTACTTAGGCACACCCACGCACCTCGACAAGAAACTGGCCCGTCTGGAGAAGTTCTACCGCTACGGACTGAGCAAGGCGGGATGGAACAAGTACACGCGTATCAGCATTGAGTTTGACAACCAAATTATCTGCAAGAGAAGAAACAAAAGTAAAAAAGTATAGATATGACAAAGGATTTTATTGTAGCAATCGAACTGGGGTCATCCAAGGTGACCGGTATTGCGGGACGCAAGAACCTCGACGGCAGCATACAGGTGCTGGCCTGTGTCAAGGAGGATTCTTCGTCGTTCATCCGCAAAGGTGTGGTGTACAACATCGACAAGACTGCCCAGTGCCTGACGAGCATCGTCGGCAAACTGGAGAAACAGCTCAAGACTACCATCACCCAGGTATATGTGGGTGTCGGTGGACAGTCAATCCGCTCTATTCGCAACGTCATCGCCAAGGACTTGCCCGGCGAGACGCAGGTGACGCAGGACATGGTTATCGAACTGATGGATGCCAACCGCAACGTAGTGTATCCTGACCAGGAGATTCTCGATGCCGCTGTCCAGGAATACAAGGTGGACACACAGCTGCAGCTGGAGCCTGTGGGTGTGCAGTGTACCCGCCTTGAGGGCAACTTCCTGAATATCCTACAGCGCAAGTCGTTCTACAAGAACCTGAACAAGTGCTTCGAGACGGCCAGTATCCAGGTCGCTGAGATGTATCTCGCTCCGCTGGCACTGGCCGACAGCGTGCTCACCGAGGCAGAGCGCCGCTCTGGCTGTGTGCTTGTCGACCTGGGTGCCGACACCACCACAGTGTCGGTGTACTCGAAGAACATCCTGCGCCATCTGGCTGTCATCCCATTGGGCATGAACAACATCAGCAAGGACATCGCCTCACTGCAGATGGAGGAACAGGATGCCGAGAAGATGCTGCTGAAGTACGGCTGCGCCTACACCGACAACAACGACATCGACAACAACATGATGTACTCCATCGACCAGGACCGTCAGGTGGAGACGCGCAAGTTCATCGAGATCGTTGAAGGCCGTCTGGAGGAAATCATCGCCAACGTGTGGTGTCAGGTGCCTGAGGAGTATGGCGACAAACTGCTGGGCGGCATCATCCTCACCGGCGGCGGCTCCAACATGAAGTCCATCGAGAAGGCTTTCCACAACTACACGCAGATGGATAAGATACGCATAGCGAAGTTTGTCACGCAGACCATTACAAGCAGCATTGCTGACATCAATGCCCGCGACGGTAAGATGAACACCGTGCTCGGTCTGTTGGCCAAGGGCGACATAAACTGTGCCGGTGGTGAACTGAACCTCAATAACGACCTCTTCGGACAGCAGAAGCCTGCACAGGCTGACACCCCCGAACAGCGTAAGGCACGCCAGGCTACGGAGACGCCGCAGGGAGTCGTCCGTACGGCTGAGGAGATACGTCGTGCCGAGGAAGAGGCGCAGCGCAAGAAGGAAGAGGAGGAACGCATCGCCCGCGAGAAAGCCGAGGAAGAGGCTCGCCGCATTGCGGAGGAGAAACGTCGTAACAGTCCCATGAACAAAATGGGCCGCTGGTTCAAGGAGGTAGCCAAGAAGATCGTGGAAGACGAATAATCCCGCAATCTTGAATATCGAAATATCGAAATATCGCAACATCGAAATATCGAAATATCGCAACATCGTAATATCGTAATATCGAAAATAAGAAGATTATTATGGCAGACAACAACATACTGCTCGACTTTGGCGAGCCCGAAAAGGAGAAAAGCATCATCAAAGTGATTGGTGTAGGAGGCGGTGGCGGCAATGCCGTCAACCACATGTACCGCGAAGGCATCCACGACGTGACCTTCGTACTCTGTAACACAGACAACCAGGCCCTCAACGACAGTCCCGTTCCTGTACATCTGCAGTTGGGTAAGGAGGGACTCGGTGCCGGCAACAAGCCCGAGAAGGCACGTGCCGCTGCCGAGGAAAGCCTTGACGACATTAAAAACATGCTGACCGACGGCACCCGCATGGCCTTCATCACTGCCGGCATGGGCGGTGGCACGGGAACCGGTGCCGCCCCAGTCATTGCCCGCGTGTCGAAGGAGATGGGCATATTGACCGTAGGTATCGTCACCATTCCGTTCCGCTTCGAGGGCGACCGTAAGATCGACCAGGCGCTCGACGGTGTCGAGGAGATGTCAAAGCACGTCGATGCCCTGCTGGTCATCAACAACGAGCGGCTGCGCGAGATCTACCCAGAGCTGACCGTGCTCGATGCCTTCGGCAAGGCCGACGACACGTTGAGCGTCGCCGCCAAGTCGATAGCCGAGATTATCACCGTGCATGGACTGATTAACCTCGACTTCAACGACGTCAAGACGGTGCTCAAGGACGGTGGTGTAGCCATCATGTCGACTGGGTACGGCGAGGGCGAAGGCCGCGTGAAGAAGGCCATCGACGATGCCCTCAACTCACCGCTGCTCAACGAGAACGACGTGTTCAACTCGAAGAAGATTCTGCTCTCCATCTCCTTCGCTGGCTCGAAGGACGGCAAGGACTCGCTGATGATGGAGGAGATGAACGATGTCAACGACTTCATGGCCAAGTTCGGCAACGACTTCGAGATCAAGTGGGGACTGGCCACCGACCCCGAGCTGGGCAAGAAGGTGAAGGTGACCATTCTCGCTACCGGCTTCGGCATCGAGCGCGTCGACGGCATGAACGACCACATCAAGAAGTTAGACCAGCAGACCGCCGCCCGCATTGCCGCCGAGCAGGAGAAGGAGGCGCAGCGTGAGGACCGCCGCAACCGCTACTACGGCAGCGACGGCCAGTCGAAGCGCTACAAGCGTCGTCCGCACATATACCTGTTCCGTCCCGAGGATCTCGACAACGACGACGTCATATCAGCCGTCGAGCAGACGCCGACGTACAAGCGTACCCGCGAGATACTCGACAGCATCTATTCGCAAGCCAGCGGGGAGAACATCCAGCAGAAGCAGGAGGCTGCCCCAGAACCCATACAAGGCACCATCAGGTTTGCTTAATGTTTCGTTTTTTCCCTTTTTTTACCTTTAAAATTTTACCGCTATGAACGCTTCATCCAAAATGATTAAGAGGCTGCAGCTATTTTCTGCTGCGCAGTTCTCCTATGTGCTGCCACATCGTGTAGCTCGGAGGACAGCCCAGTGTCTCCAGTTGGCAGTGCCGCCGTCATCCTCAACACTCAGGCACTGTACGAAGAGATTGGCTTCTACGACAAGGCCGTTTACAACTTGGCGTCCGGCTACTTTTTTATTGAAGGCACCCTGCTTGTCTACGATGAAGCGGGTACGCTGGTAGGGAAGTACGTGGAGAAAGCCACCGACTTCCAGCCCATCCGCTTCAATGTGAGCAACCTGCCCAACGGTGTCTATACCATAGTAGCCGCCGAGCATGGCCGCCTGGAAGGCGTGTCTTTCTGGGAGCTGGCAGACGAGGAGAGTCTCTCCACTGTACAGATCCGTCGTACCAACGAGCACACCTATTGGACGTTCTCGCTCGGATTAGCCACCCAGCAGATCAGCGTCGTTGGCGGTGAGGTGGAAGCCGACCTTACGCCGAAGGCGGCAGGCTGCCTGTTCAAAGTGATGATAAACCGTACACCGTCGTTCAATTGCCACCTAAAAATCTGGGGCGACCATATGCTCACGGGCATCCGTCTGAACCCTCAGCTCAACGAGGACGAGCGACTTGCCTACAACGAAGACAACACGTGGGGCAGCATTTGCCTGATGGACCCGTCATCCACGAATATGACCTTCTTTACCATAGGCAGGGGCGAACAGAACATAGCGGTTTACACATACGACAAGACCGTAAATCTACTCCATCGACGGCAACGGTAGCAAGTCATCAGTCTACCTGAAGCCCAATGGGGTGGACGAGATACAGTTCTGGCAACCCACCGACAACTCCTACTGGCAAATATCCTTCCATCCCTACGACCCCATAGACTTCGAACTGCTCATCCCTGAGTAGGCGAGGTTAGTGGAAGCTCAAGGATGAAGCGGCAGCCGGCGGTGTAGCCGGTGTCAAGGGTGAGGTCGCCACCAAGGTTCTGGGCATGGCGCTTGGACAGGGGAAGTCCGAGGCCAAGGCCCTCGGACAGGTCGTCGACCTTGGTGAAGAACTTGAACATCTGGTCTCGGTCGGCCTCGGCGATGCCCTTGCCGGTGTCTTCAACGACAAAGCGGACGGTAGTGTCGGTAGTCTCCACTCGCATAGAGACGTGCTGCCGGTCGGAATACTTGGCGGCATTGTACAGCAGTTCACGCAGGCTGCGCATCAGGTAGATGTGGCTAGTCTGGATGCAGTAGTTGTCATCAACGCTGCTCTGGAAGCTGATGGCGAGTTCTGGATAGTAGCGGCCGGCGTAGCTGATGGACTCGCGGGCCACGGCGTTGCACGACACCATGTCGCTGCGGCTGGTGTTCAGCTCCTCGGTGAGTCCTGAGTCGGAGCTGTCGAAGAGCGTGAGTACCATACGGTTGAGCAGCAGGGCATTGTGCAGCATGGCATCGGTGATGCTCTTCTTCTCGTCGTCGGACAATATGGAGGATGCGGGTGCGGGTGCTCCAGGGGGACTGACCGTGTCGCGCAGGATCTGGGCAAAGCCCATGATGATGTTGAGCGGTGTGCGAATCTGGTGCGACATGTTTTGGATGAAGGTGGTCTTCTGGCGGTCGGCCTCCTCGGCCATCCGTGTGGCGCGTGTCAGCTCCTCGTTGCGGCTCTTGGCCACATCGGCGGTGTAGCGTATGCTGCCCATGTGGAAGTTGAGCGACTGCAGCATGGCAGCAAAGCTGTTTTGCAGGCGGCCGACGGCATCCTCGCGCCGGGTGTGGGGGATGTACACCTCGTAGTTGCCGGAGGCGATGCTCTGAGTCTGCTCCAAGAGCCTGTCAAGCGGACGGATGGCGTGGGAGACGGCACGGCGGCTGAACAGGAGGATGATGAATAGTCCGGCGACGAGCAGCGGCATCATGATGATGTTCAGCTTATGGTAGCCCTTCATGATGTCGCTGTCGGGACAGACGATGGCCAGGCTCCACGTGGTGCCGGGAACGGGCCGGTAGCACACGAAGCTGGGGACGCCGTTGATGACGACGGGCATGCTGCCCGCCTTGCCGGCGGTCATCTCGTGGCCCAGCGCGATGATGTCAGGATTTCGGCGCGGGTCGGCTCCGTTGAAGACGGTATGTGTGAAGAGCATGGTGGAGTCGGGGTGTATGAAGTAGCGTCCCTCGTCGTCAACCATCATGAAGTAGGAGTTGGGGTAGGGTTTCTCTGCTGAGAATACCTCTGAGAGGCGCCTCAGCGAGAGGTCGGTGGAGATGATGCCGACGAACCTGTTGTCGCTGTCGTACAGGCGTTTGCCGTACGAGGCCAGCATGCCGCTCAGTACCAGCTCTAAGGAGTCAACGTCGTCGTAGTATACTACCCAGCAGGGTTCGTCCTGGTCACGCGGTGTCTTGTACCATGTCTTTGTGAAATACTCATACTCCTGCTCGACGACGGTTGTGATGGTGTCGTCCTCCCTGATGGTATAGGCGGAGAAGTATCTGCCGAACTGCGGGAAGACGTTCGGCTCCATACTGATGGAACAGCCGTCGATGTGTGGGTTCAGGCGCACGATGCGGTTGGTCAGCGACAGCAGCGAGTCGGGCTGCAGGTGTTGTCCGACGAGCCAGTCGCAGGCGTCGGTGGCATTGATGATGGCGTTCAGGTTACGGCAGATGCGCTGCATCGTGACCGTGAGTACGCTGTTGGCACGGTCAACGGCCCCTTCCCTGATGAGGTGGCGCGACTGTGTGTACAGCACCCATATCGACACGACGAAGATGGGGACAGCCAGCAGCACGATGTCCAGGCTGAGTTTCGACGAGAATGACTTGCGTATGCTAAACATGGCCGGCCTCCTTTCCTGTTTCTTCTTCCGACATGTTAATCAGGTTGTTCAGCAGCTCAGTGATGCTTGTGCTGTGCTGCTGGATATCGCTGACAATCGTGCCTGACTCCTTCTGCCCCCTGTCGCTGCTGGTGTCGCACAGGGCTTCGACATCGCCGAGGATGGCATGGGTTGGACTTACCATCTGGTAGGTCATGTTGTGGAGGAATGCCGTCTTCATCCGGTCAGCCTTCTGGGCCTGGTTGTAGGCCACGCGGAGTTCCCTGCCGTGCTCCTCGAGAGTGGCTGTCAGCTGTTCCAGCTCACGGACATGGGCAGACAGCGACTGCCTCATCTGCTGGAAGTTGTCCTGCAGGTGGCCTATCTCGTCGGCCTGGTGGCTGTCGGGTATCGGCTCGTCGTAATTGCCCTTGCTGATGCGCTGGGCCGACGCTGCCAGCATCAGCAGAGGCTTCAACTGACGGTGCATGATGGCACAGCTGAGGACAAAGAGCAGTAGCAAGCCGACGACGGCGATGCCGAGGACATAGTAGGTCAGTATGTTGTAGTCGCCGAAGATGTCGTCCTTGGGGTAGATGATGCCGGCACTCCAACCAAGCTTCTCCATGGAGCGGCCGCGTATGGCAGCACGCTGGAAGGGCTTGTAGAATACGTAGTAGTCGTTGCCGTACATCGTGAACTGCTGGTAGCCCGTCTTGCCTGACACCATGGCTTCGGCAGCCTGCTTCATCGTCTTGTCGGAATTCTTGCCTGTCAGCGTGAATATGGTCTGATGCAGAAGTTTGTTGCTGTCGGGGTGTACGATGAAAGAGCCGTCGCCTGCTAGTAGCGTAGAGTATGAATTAGGCGACGGCTTGGCCGACAGCACCGTCTTCGACAGCAGGCTGAGTGACACGTCGACGCCGATGACGCCTATCGGACGGCCGTCGGCACCTGGGAATGGCAGGCAGAAGGTGAAGATCGGCTCGGTGTCGACATTCATCTCCTTCAGCGGATTGAGCCATTTAGGCATACCCGTCTTCATGGGTTCGGCATACCACACCTGCTCTGTGTATGGGCGGTCGCCAAAGGTGTCAGACTCCACCAGCAGGGAGTCGGAGCTTCGGTGGACGTATGCCATAAACAGCTCGCGGCCCTTGAAATAGCCGGGCCTGAAGGCGATGGCACAGCCGCTAACGTAGTGGTTGGTCTCAACAATCTTGCGGCTGAAGGTGTACATCATGTCAGGACGGTCAAGGAAGGGCTGCATGCTGAAGTACATGTTACCCGTCGTCTGCTCAATGCTGAGCAGGATGTTGTCGATGCGCTGTACCGTACCCTCCAAGGTCTGTGTGGCATCATGTAGTGCCTCCTCCTTCACGGCCTTCCTCGAATAGTACAGCATGGCAATCAGCGAAGCCAGCAGCAGCACAGCCATAGCCGAGACAACCATCAGGCTGAGCCGAACAGACAGTGTCCTGTTAATGAATCGGAGGAGGTCTTTTATACTCATTTCAGGGGATAGGCCTTTACCTTTTTACTTTTTTGCTATAACTGGGCAGGTTTAGTCCAGCAGCTCGTCAGCCTCGTAGCCGCCCATCTCGCGCAGCGCGTTCTTCAGCATCGTGTATTGCTGGTATAGGTGGTTGACGGGCTTTTCGCCACGGGTGTAGTCGTGCATGGGTGACTTCATGAAGAAGCTGAGCCACCGCTGGATGCCACTGCGGCCGGCACGTGCGGCCAGGTCGCTGAGCAGGCACAGGTCGAGGGCCACGGGGGCTGCCAGGATGCTGTCGCGGCAGAGGAAGTTGATCTTCACCTGCATGGGGTAGCCCATCCAGCCCCGGATGTCGATGTTGTCCCACGACTCCTTGTTGTCGTTGCGTGGCGGGTAGTAGTTGATGCGCACCTTGTGGTAGTAGTCGCCATACAGCTCCGGCTGCTGGTCGGCACTGAGGATGGTTTCCAGCGTCGACAGCTTCGACACCTCCTTGGTGTGGAAGTTCTCAGGCTCGTCGAGCACCAGCCCGTCGCGGTTGCCGAGGATGTTGGTCGAGAACCATCCGTCAAGAGCCAGGCAGCGTGTGCTGATGACAGGGGCGAAGCCGCTCTTCACCAGCGTCTGTCCCGTCTTGAAGTCCTTGCCGCTGACGGGCATGCCGGTCTGTTCGGCCAGCTGCCACATGGCCGGTATGTCCACCGTGGTGTTCGGAGCACCCATGACGAACGGACAGCCCTCCTTCAGCGCAGCGTAGGCGTAGCACATCGAGGGGGCGACGTGCTCGCGGTCGTCGGCTCGCATGGCAGCCTCCAGCGTTTCCAGCGAGTAGTGTACGTTCTTGTCAACGGGTACGTATATCTCCGTCGATGCCGCCCACAGCACGACGACGCGGCTGCACGACTGCTCGTCCCTGAAGCGGCGGATGTCGTCGCGCAGCATCTCCACCATCTGCCAGCGGGTGGGCAGCGCGTCCCCAGTCTTCACGTTCGTACCGTCCAGTCGCTTGGCGTAGTCACGGTCGAAGGCCGCCGCCATAGGCACAATCTGCTCCAGCTCGTGGCGCACGGGGTCGATGTCATTCTCGTCGAGCACACGGGCATACATGGCGGCACGGTAGGCATCCTGCGGATAGACGTCCCACGTGCCGAACACGATGTCGTCGAGGCTGGCCAGGGGTACGATGTCGGCATACTTCAGATACTTCTGTCTGCTCTCCCCTCCTCTTTGGGAGGGGTCTGGTGCAGGCTCCTTCACACGTATCTTGTCCATCTGGGTCATCGAGCCGATGAGCCGCGTCAGTCCCTTGCGGGCCATCAGCACACCCGTCATCAGCGTGGTGGCCACGGCTCCGCAGCCTACGACGAGTATTCCCAGTCTGCCTTCTGCCGGCAGTATGCTTGTATTGTTCATATTGTAGCTTCTAATGATTTACACAATTGTTCATGCCGACAGCGCATCCACCAGTACAGTGGCTGCAGCACTACTATTTCAAATAACGGATAAAGCCACAGAATATTGACTAATGCGGCTATAAAAAGTGCAAAAGCACGCGCGTTGTGCGTCAGTATGTTCGTCAGCGGCATCAGCGGACGGCTGCCGGCGAGGAATAGTCCACGAGTCGATGAGGCTTGAGGGGCGTCCGTCGGCAGCGACCTGTAGCGAGCAAAGAACCGCTGGAACCGGGGTGTCAGCCGCTCCTGCTTCTTGCAGTAGCCCTTGTAGAAGAAGTGGTACAGCCGCTCGAACGTCCAGCCACACACCACCGTCTGGCCACTGGTGTGGCGTTTGCCATTGCTCAGTTCCTCGTAGATGCGCTGCTCGCTGGCGTAGCTGTCCAGCTCGCTGCCGCTGTCGCCCTTCAGGAACCAGAGGTGTATCTGGCGGTAGTAGTCGGCTACTGCACACTGTGTCGAGTGGCATAGCAGGGCGGCGATGGCACATAGTACGAAAATCCACGGCCCCCATATGGGACATGGTACGTTGAGCAATGAGCAAAGCGAATGGACAGGCATCTGCTCGTTCCACAGCCGGAAGATGACCGACAGGTAGATGCACGTGAACCAGGCATCGCTGGCAAAGCCGTCGAGCAGGCGTCCCACCAGCGTCTTCTGGTTGGTCAGCCGCGCCAGCTGTCCGTCAGCCGAGTCGCAGAAGTTGGCCGTCATCATCAGTGCCACGCCACAGAGGTTGTGCCACAGGTCGGTGTAGTGGAACATCCAGCCACCGGCCATGCCTATCAGGATGCCGGCTATGGTGATGGCGTTGGGCGTGATGCCCAGCCGTCCGCACACCAGTGCCATCGCCAGGCCGATAGGTCTGGTGAACCACACGTCGAGCCATTCCTCCGTCTCGTTCGACTTGAACGACTCGCGCAGCAACTGCCGGTAACTCTTGCTGTTCATCTGTTACACATTGTATGTGCCTGTCTGCACAAATTGCAAAGGTAGCATATTTTAGTGAGAACAGCAAGCAATCACCGTTAAAAAACAGAAAAAAACACGTGCGCATCCGCAAGGATTGCCTCGGCGGATTCAACGAAACAGGGAAAAATTGAATATTTTTCGAAGAAAATGGAATTATTTGGGACTTATTTTGTATCTCTGCACCACAAAAAAAACAATAGGATCGAAGGCCGTCCAGCGGAGAGATAAAGAAAGGATGCGACCAATTGCCGGGCTGCACTGTCTTTGCGCACAAAACATAACAACAAGAATGATGCGACAGACATTTAAACTCTTGATATTTATGGCCGTGGCCGTTTTGACCGCAGGCTGCTCTGAGCGTTCTGACGTGACGGCGGGCGATGCCGGCCTGGCAGACTTCGAGCAGACCATGCGTGTGGCCGCGACGCCATCATGGAGCGTTTCCAGTTGTCGAAGGAGCGCGTGGGCGCCGTCTTCTCCAAGGGCAGCCAGTATGCCAACCTCTCCGACTATACGCAGGAGGTCCGACTGGAGCATTCCACGCTCCTCTTGTCTACCCGTCCCGAAATGAGCATCTCGCAAATAGCCCTCGACTGCGGTTTCAGCAGCTACGCCTATTACGGCAAGTGCTTCCGTCGCCGTTTCGGCATGACGCCCACCGAGTTCCGTCAGTCTGCCGAGCAAAATCAGTAATTCATGTTTCTCAAGTTCTTTTTTATGCGTAACATAGGTCCATACGCGCGCGCGATAGTAGGGAAAAGACAAAATGACCCCACACTTCCCACACTTCCCTCACCTAACTTATGTTACATGAGACAAACTTCAGGTGTGGGAAGTGAGGGAAGTGTGGGATAAAAAGTGAAAGAGACAACTATACGCGCGCGAGGGCAGCCCACCCCCAACCCCTCCCATAGGAGGGGAGTACAGGTGCGCTCCAATCTCCCCTCCCTCTGGGGAGGGGTCGGGGGTGGGCTTTCTCACGGAGCTGAGAAGCCCACTCACGGAGCTGAGTGGCCTTCTCACAGAGCTGAGTGGCCTTCTCACAGAGCTGAGTGGCCTTCTCACAGAAGCACATCATCACTTCAGAAACTTGAAGTCGTTCAGACGGATTTGCCGCTCATGATTTGTAATCCGAAACAGCTGACGCATTAAAAATGCTGATACTCAAAGCGAGTGGATAATCCACCCGAACAGAGTTTAAAAAATCGTTCTTTGACATACTGAGACAAACGGATATTATTTTTCGGTGTAATCGTGCGCCGTTTCGAATTTTTGTTGTATCTTTGAGCTTAGCTCGAAGGTACTCGTGCTCTTTTGCAAATAAATTTGCATTTTCGCTCGCTTATTCGTACCTTTGCGGCGTGAAACCGATTAAACGTTAGGATTATGGAAGCAATTACATTCACCCCAGCACAAGTTCAAGTGTTCAACATGGTGTCGCACATCAAGACGGCCATGGGACTGGAAAAGCTGCGCCAGCAGCTGGCAACATTCTACGCCAAGCAGATTGACGAAGAGTTGGACGCCCTCTGGGAGAGCGGACAGTTTGACGAGAAACGGCTTAAGGAACTGCGTGGCTCGCACTTCCGTACACCCTATAAGAAGTAAGCGGCCATGAATCCCGTAGTGATTGACACGAACTGCCTGCTGCAGATTATCTCGCGAAAGAGTCCCTATCGCCCGATATGGGATGCTTTCATCGCAGGTCGCTACGACCTCTGCGTCACAAATGAGATACTGGACGAGTACCAGGAGATACTAGAGCAGCAAATCACCCCTACCGTTGCCGAGAACGTGGTTATGCTGATACTGAACCAGCAGAATGTGCGGTTCATTGACCCGCATTTCCGCATGGGCATTATTTCAGCCGATCCAGATGATAACAAGTTCGTGGATTGTGCCTTTGCTGCCGGTGCCGACTATCTGGTATCGGAGGACAGCCACTTCAAGGTACTTCTCCAAACGCCTTTCCCACAACTGAACCTCGTCACGCTCGACGAGTTCCTTAGCACAAGGCTCATCGAGGGGCAGTAACGCCCTAATCAACCGCCGAATAAATATCCGCCGAGACTCACCGCAGATGGAGACGAACTCGTACTGCCCGGTTCAGGTCTGCCCACAACAGGCAATGCGTGGGATGAAGCCTGGTAAACCGATATAGGATACCCCGACACGCCTGCGGAGGCCACCGAGCCTGCCGCAGGCGTGTTCGGTTAAAGCGTCAGAGGGGAACCCACAGTGAGGTGTCCAAGATGTATGTATTACAGGCGGCCTTCCTCGTGATAGCTGTAATAGGCTCCGTCTGTGACGATGACGTGGTCCTGAAACTTGATACGCATGAGCTGGCAGGCTTTCTGAATACTTGTCGTAAGAGCGTCATCCATACTGCTGGGTCTAAGGCTGCCTGACGGGTGGTTATGGCAGACTGCCACGATGGTGGCATTGGACAGCACCGCCTCGCGAATGATGATGCGCACGTCAACACTGACTTCGCTGATGCCGCCACGGGCTATGCGCTGCTTACGAATGAGCCGGTAGTTCTGATTCATCAGCAACAGCCAGAACTCCTCGACATCAAGGTCCTGCATCACGGGGTGCATGTGGTTGTACATCCTTGTAGCCGTACTCAGCTCTGGCCGATCCTCGGACGATGCCATCTGTCGCCGCTTGCCCAGCTCACAGGCAGCGAGGATAGTGATGGCCTTGGCCTCACCGACACCCTTGTAGCTGCACAGCTCACGGATGGTCATCTTGCCCAGCGTATTGAGATTGTTGCCACAGTCAGTAAGAATGAGCTGCATCAGCTCCACGGCCGACACACCCGGATAGCCTGAGCCGACAAGGATGGCCAACAGCTCGGCATCGGTGAGTGCTTGCGCTCCGTGGTCGCGTAATTTCTCGCGTGGCTGGTCGTCGGGCGACCAGTTGGCAATGGTCAGGCGATTGCTCATTTATAGAAATTTTTCTCAAAGGCCGTAAACTCATCCTGCCTCAGCACACAACGCTTCCACCACGATTCGATGAAGCCCAGCCCGTAGCCCATCAGCTGGGTGAAGGCCGCCGGAATGGAGAGCAGGCCGACCCACAAGCTACGGTTCTTGATACTGGAGTGAATAAAGATGAGTGTGCTATATAACAATAGAGGCAAGAGTCCTAACAGACATAATACAAAGCCCACGCCTTGGTGCATGTTGTCGTCAGGACGCAGTCCGTTAGCATCGAGCCATTCGCCCTCAACGTAAAGGGCTGCACCACCCAGAATGAGCAACAGACAGCCGATGACACCCACCGTAAAGACCATCGGCAGCAAGTGAACCAGCTTCAAGGTGCCAGGATGACGCTTCTCCAGATTGATACGGGCGATGCCGCTGTTGTACACCTGACGGAAGAACTTTCGGAAGTCCGTGCGCCGCTTGTGCCACACCCACGCCTCAGGAATGTAACAGGGCTGGTAGCCTGCCTCGACGATACGGTAGCTGAAGTCGATGTCCTCGCCGAAGCGCATCTTCGAGAAGCCACCCAGCTGCTGGTAGACATCGCGACGGATACCCATATTGAATGAGCGCGGATAGAACTTGTCCATCTTTGCCTTTCCTCCTCGAATGCCACCAGTGGTGAAAAACGACGTCATGCTATAGGAAATAGCCCGCTGTACTGGCGTAAAAGAGGGATTGGCGGCGTCGGGGCCACCCCAGCACACCATATCGGCACGCGTGTTTTCGGCGATGGCTGCCACATACCAAAAGGGCAGTACCACGTCTGAGTCTAAGATGACCACCCAGTCGCCACTGGCACGTTCCACACCGTAGTTGCGGCTCTGGCCCGGACCGCTGTTCTCCTTGTAGTAATAATGCAAATCAAGGATGCCTGCGTACTTGTCGCAAACATCCTTGCATGGTTTCTGTGAACCGTCCTCAACAATAATAACCTCGAAATCCTTGACCGTCTGGGAGCTGAGGCTCTCAAGCAGCTCGTCCACTTCGTCGGGGCGATTATAGACGGGAACGATAATGCTATAGTTCATTACTCCTTAGCGCGAGCCAGATATGAACCGTCGCGGGTGTCAACCTGAATGAGGTCGCCCTCGTTGATGAACAGCGGTACACGAACCTCGACACCTGTCTCCAGCGTGGCTGGCTTCAGGGTGTTGGTGGCGGTGTCGCCCTTGACGCCAGGCTCGGAGTGTGTGACGCGAAGAATGGTCTTCACGGGCATCTCGGCATAGAGGATGGTACCGTCGGTGGTATCGCTGACCACTGACACGGTGTCGCCCTCCTTCATGTACTCATGGCCGATGACGAGGTCGTTGGCAATGGGAATCTGCTCGAAGGTCTCGTTGTTCATGAAGATACGACCTTCCTGATCCTCGTAGAGATACTGGTAGTCGCGGTGCTCGATGACAACGTCCTCCAGCTTCTCGCCGATGTTGTAGCGGCGCTCCAGCACACGTCCGTCGGTAACGTTCTTCAGCTTGATGTTCATGATGGTGTTTCCCTTACCGGGCTTACGGTGCTGGAAGTCGATGCAAACCCAAATGGCGCCGTCCATGCGGATGGCTGTTCCTTTCTTGATGTCTTGTGAGTTAATCATAAAAATATGCTAAAATATATAATGTGAAATGTCATTTTGAGTCATTTTCGGCTGCAAAGGTACAAAAAAAAGTGAAAAGTGAAAAGTGAAAAGTGAAAAATTTCGCGCAAAACTTGCACAATTAGAAATAATTATGTAATTTTGCAGCCCAAAACGACAATAATTACATAAAATAATACAAAAAGACAATGAAAAGAACGTTTCAGCCGCACAATCGCCGCCGCGTGAACAAGCATGGTTTCCGCGAGCGCATGGCAACAAAGAATGGTCGTCGCGTACTGGCTTCCCGCCGTGCTAAGGGCCGTAAGAAGTTGACAGTATCTGACGAGCACCACGGAAAGTAAATCCTACAGCTCATGGATAAGAATTGGGTATGTTTTTTAAGAAATGTACCCAATTTTTTTGTTGTCTCAATAATTCTTCGTAACTTTGCCTTCCAATAGAATAAATGTATTATTATAATGAACGCGAAGGATTTCTTTGGCAAGCTGTTCAGCCGCTATCTCGTAGGCCACCTGCTGGCGATGGTAGTAGTGGTGGTGCTACTGTGTGCAGGGGTCAAGTTCGGCCTCGACATCTATACACACCATGGAGAGGGCATCGTGGTACCCGACCTCAAGGGCATGACCTTTGAGAAGGCTTACCGGCTGCTGGAAGAGGATGGCCTGGCCATTGTCGTGAGCGACTCCGGCTACAACAAGAAGCTGCCTGCTGACTGCATCCTGGCACAGACGCCTGGATATGGGCAGCACGTGAAACAGGGACATGTGGTGTATGTGACAGTCAACTCTCCGTCGTCGCCGACGCTTGTCATTCCCGACATCGTCGACAACTCCAGCGTCCGCGAGGCTGAAGCCAGACTGATGGCCATGGGCTTCCGGATGACAGAGCCACAGATGGTCGACGGCGAGAAAGACTGGGTATATGGCATCCTCTGCCGTGGCCGCCGCGTGTCCAACGGTGACAGACTGTCAACCGACTACCCGCTGACGCTGATGGTCGGCAAGGGCACCTTCGACGACACGGAGGACGTGGACTACGTGAATCCCATCTACGACCCCGTGGAAGGCGAGACGGACGACTTTGAGGAAGTGACGGAACCACCGACAGGCATTTAGCATCATGACGGAAGAACTGGACGACATCTTACTGAACGACGAGCTGGAGGCCGCTGCACTGGACAGCAGCGATGGCAACGGGCAACTCTATGAGCACCTGCGCATGGAGATAGACCGTGGCCAGGTGCCTGTTCGCATCGACAAATACATGTCAGAGCACGTGCAGCACTCGTCACGGAACCGCATACAGAAGGCTGCCGACGCCGGTTTCGTACATGTCAACGGCAAGCCCGTGAAGAGCAACTACAAGGTTCGTCCGGGCGACATCGTCACGCTGATGCTCGACCGCCCGCACTACGACACGACCATCGAGGCAGAGGACATTCCCCTGGAGGTGGTGTACGAGGACGACCAGCTGATGGTTATCAACAAGCCGGCAGGCATGGTGGTACACCCAGGGGTGGGCAATTTCCACGGCACACTGGTCAACGCCATTGCGTGGCACTTGCGAGAGCTGCCGTCGTACGACCCCAACGACCCCAGCGTGGGACTGGTTCACCGCATCGACAAGGACACCAGCGGACTGCTCGTCGTGGCGAAGACACCCGACGCAAAGACGGAGCTGGGCGCACAGTTCTTCAACCACGACACCCACCGCTCGTATCAAGCATTGGTGTGGGGCAACTTCACGGAGGACACTGGGCGCATCGAGGGCAACATCGGACGTGACCCGCGCGACCGTCAGCGTATGGCGGTGTTCCCCGCCGGCTGCGACATCGGCAAGACGGCCGTCACCCACTACCGGGTGCTCGAGCGCTACGGCTATACCACACTGGTGGAGTGTCGGCTGGAAACAGGACGCACACATCAGATACGCGCCCACATGAAGCACATCGGCCACCCGCTGTTCGGCGACGAGCGTTACGGCGGCACGGAAATCCTGCGTGGCGAGCGGACTGCCAGCTACAAGGCGTACATCCAGAACTGCTTCAAGCTGTGCTCCCGCCAGGCCCTGCATGCCCGCACACTGGGATTCGTCCACCCCGTGACAGGCGAGCAGATGGACTTCAGCGCACCCCTGCCTGCCGACATGGACGCGCTGATAGAGAAATGGCGAAACTATACGAAATCGTCATAACGTCATAACGAAATAACGACACATCAAAAAAAGATAAAAGACAATATGAAACAACTGAAACGAAACATTGCTATTGTGTGTGGCGGAGACTCGTCGGAGCACGACGTATCGCTCCGTTCCGCACAGGGATTATACTCCTTTTTCGACAAGGAACGCTATAACGTGTACATCGTCGACATCAAGGGACAGGACTGGCACGTCGAACTGCCAGGAGGTCTGACGGCCCGCATCGACCGCAACGACTTCTCATTCGTAGAGGACGGCAAGGCCAAGCTGTTCGACTATGCCTACATCACCATCCACGGCACACCAGGCGAGAACGGCATCCTGCAGGGCTACTTCGACCTCATCGGACTGCCCTACTCCACCAGTGGCGTGCTGGTCGAGGCCATGACGTTCGACAAGTTCGTGCTCAACCAGTACCTGCGTGGCTACGGTGTCGCCGTGGCCGACTCGCTGCTTATCCGCCAGGGCTACGAACAGCTGGTCAGCGACGACGAGATCGAGCAGCGCATCGGCATGCCCTGCTTCGTCAAGCCCGCCGCCGACGGCTCCAGCTTCGGCGTGTCGAAGGTGAAGAACAAGGACCAGCTGGCACCCGCCATTCGCAAGGCTATGCTGGAGAGTCCCGAAATCATGGTCGAACAGTATCTGGAGGGCACGGAGATTACCTGCGGCATCTACAAGACCCGCGACAAGACGGTCGTCTTCCCCATAACCGAGGTCGTGACCAACAACGAGTTCTTCGACTACGACGCCAAGTACAACGGACAGGTGCAGGAGATTACCCCTGCCCGCATTTCGGAAGGCATCGCCCGCCGTGTCCGCGAAATCACCAGCCACATCTACGACATCCTGCACTGTAACGGCATTATCCGCATCGACTACATCGTCTCGCCGCAGGGCAAGATCACGATGCTTGAGGTGAACACCACACCAGGCATGACGCTCACCAGCTTCATACCCCAGCAGGTAAAGGCCGCCGGCCTGAAGATGAGCGACGTGCTGACGGACATTGTGGAAAACCAATTCTAAGGGAAAAGTAATATATTTGTTGATGCTGTTATGGAGTATGATGTAAAAGAGTTTGACGAGATAAGACCGTATGAAGCCGGTGAGATGAAGCAGGCCTTCGAGGAACTGCTCAACGACCGCCAGTTCTCGCTGTTGCTGAAAAGCTATGTGCCCTGGCTGCCCAAGAGCATCCGCAACGGACTGTTGCGGATGGCCTTCACAGGCGTCAAGACACCGCTCGACTTCCAGCTGCGGTTCATGAAGCCCGTCGTGTGGCACGTCATCCGCAAGCATACCGACGGCTGTACCTTCGATGACTCCGCGCTAAAAGGCAATCATCATTCTCAGTCACCAATTGTCAATCCTCAGTCAAGATACACCTTCGTCTCCAACCATCGCGACATCGTGCTCGACTCGGCATTCCTCGACGTCATGCTCCATAAGCACGGCTACCCCACCACGGTAGAGATAGGCATCGGCGACAACCTGCTCATATATCCGTGGATCAAGCGCCTCGTACGCATGAACAAGGCGTTTACCGTGCGACGTGGCTTGACGGCCCACGAGATGATGCGCTCGTCGCAGCTCATGAGCAGCTACATCCACTATGCTGTGACCCAGAAGAAGGAGAACATCTGGATAGCACAGCGCGAGGGCCGTGCCAAGGACTCCGACGACCGCACCCAGGACAGCGTCCTGAAGATGCTGGCCATGGGCGGCCCCAGTGTGGCCGGCGGCTCACCCGCCGACAGCCTCCGCGACCTGAACATCGTGCCGCTCACCATCAGCTACGAGTATGACCCCTGCGACTACCTGAAGGCCCAGGAGTTCCAGCAGAAGCGCGACAACCCCGCCTTCAAGAAGTCACGACAGGACGACCTCGACAACATGAAGACGGGCATCCTCGGCTACAAGGGGCGCGTCCACTACCACTGCGCCGCGCCCATCAACACATGGCTCGACGAGCTGAAAGACCTGCCGCGCAAGGAGTTCTTTACCGCTCTCAGCCAGCGCATGGACGTCGAGCTGCACCGCCACTACCGCCTGTACCCCTGCAACTACATCGCCCTCGACCAGTTGGAGGGCGGCAGTACACATGCCGACCACTACACGCAGCAGGATGTCGACCGCTTCGAGCAGTACCTGCAGGGACAGCTGGCCAAGATCAGCATCCCCGACAAGGACGAGGCATTCCTTCATGAGCGTATGCTGACCATGTATGCCAACCCCGGAAGAAACTATTTAAAGGTAAAAAAAGTAAAATGACGAACGCATGAAACACAGTGGCTGCATGATACATGTGACGAAGAGGATTTTACCCCTTTGCCTTTTTACCTTTTTTCTTCTCTCCTGCGAGTCGGACAGCTACGACAAGGGTGAGGGCAAGTACTCGAACACGCTGGCCGAAATGGCCGAGCTGACGGTGAACACACAGAAGCAGGGTGTCAGCTTCGTCACTGACGACGGCATCAGCTACAACCTGTCGACGCCCTATACAGCCAAATGGATTGAGACTGCCGACACCACCTATCGCACCATCATCTATTACGACAAGCTGGACGACGGACGCGCCAAGACGGTGTCGTGCGGACAGGTTGGCACACTGTCGCCAATAGCCCACTGGCGTTTTAAGAAGCAGCCGCAAGACCCTGTGGGCGTGGAGAGCGCATGGTTGGCCAAGAGCGGCAAGTACATCAATCTCGGACTGCTCGTCAAGAGCGGTTACGTGGACGACAAGGAGGGCGGCCATGTCGTCGCATTGGCCTGCGACACGGTGCTGGCCAACGGTGACGGCACCCAGACGGCCTACTACCGGCTGCTGCACGAACAGGGCGACACACCGGAGTACTACACCAACCGCCGCTACCTGAGCATCCTGCTGCCTGCCGACAACCGCCCCGATACCGTCAGCCTCAGCATCGTCACCTACAATGGCGGCTTTGAACGCAGCTTTGCACTGAAGTAAGAAACAGAATGAAATTACAATACAAGACATGTTAGAAGTACGCAACCTACACGCCCGTATCGGCGAGAAAGAGATACTGAAAGGCATCGACCTCGCCATTAACGACGGTGAGACGCATGCCATCATGGGACCGAACGGCTCGGGCAAGTCAACACTGTCGGCCGTCCTCGTGGGCAATCCGCTCTACGAGGTGACAGAGGGCGAGGCATGGTTCAACGGAAAGAACCTGCTGGAGATGCTGCCCGAAGACCGCGCCCACGAGGGTCTCTTTTTGAGTTTCCAGTACCCCGTGGAGATTCCTGGTGTCTCGATGACCAACTTCATGAAGGCGGCCATCAACGAGAAACGCAAGTACCAGGGGCTGGAGCCGATGAACGCTGCCGAGTTCCTGAAACTGATGCGCGAAAAGCGCAAAGTGGTCGAGCTGGACTCGAAACTGGCCAACCGCTCGGTGAACGAGGGGTTCAGCGGCGGTGAGAAAAAGCGCAATGAGATATTCCAGATGGCCATGCTGGAGCCTAAACTGTCGATACTCGACGAGACGGACTCCGGCCTCGACGTCGACGCCATGCGCATCGTGGCCGAGGGTGTCAACAAACTACAGCGCCCTGACACGTCGTGCATCGTCATCACCCACTACGACCGCCTGCTGGAGATGATTCGACCGCAGTATGTCCACGTGCTCTATCAGGGCCGCATCGTCAAGACTGGCGGCCCGGAGCTTGCCGTCGAGATACAGGAGCACGGCTACGACTGGATCAAGGAAGAGATAGGTGAGGAGTAAGGCGCCATAATCATCTTGCACTAACTAAGCAACGAGAAAGAAAAATGATGGATACACCAGGCTCTGAACAACAATATATAGACTTATTCCGACAGTGCCGTCCAATGATTGACGGACACAGCAGCAACATGATGAATGCCGTGCGCGACGAGGCCTTCAACCGCTTCGCTGCAAGTGGCTTCCCCACTCGCAAGGTGGAGCGGTACAAGTACACCGACATCGCGAAGCTCTTTGCCCCAGACTACGGTCTGAACTTGAACCGCCTGCAGATTCCCGTCGACCCCTACAAGGCCTTCCGCTGCGACGTGCCGAACCTCTCGACCAGCCTCTACTTCGTGGTCAACGACGCGTTCTATGACCAGGCGCAGCAGCTCCCCGCCTCTTTAAGGGGAGGGGTTAGGGGTGGGGTACTTCCCGACGGTGTCATCATCGGCTCCCTGAAGGAGGTATCCACTCACCTCTCACCTCTTACCACTCACCTCTCCAACTACTACAACCGCCTCGCCGCCAAGGCCAGCGATGCCGTCACCGACCTGAACACCATGCTGGCGCAGGACGGCCTGCTGGTCTACGTACCTAAGAACGTGAAGGTAGACCGTGCCGTACAGGTCATCAACATCCTGCGCTCCGACGTCGACCTCATGGTCAACCGCCGCATTCTCATCATCCTCGAGGCCGGTGCCGAACTGAAGATGCTCTTCTGCGACCATGCAGCCGACGACCGTCACTTCCTGGCCACGCAGGTCATCGAGGCATACGTTGGCGAGAACGCCTCGCTCGACCTCTACTGCCTTGAGGAGACCCACCACAAGAACGTCCGCGTCAGCAACGTCTACATCGACCAGCAGCGTGACAGCCGCGTCAACCACAACGTCATCACGCTGCACAACGGCATCACCCGCAACCGCCTTGACCTCACCTTCTCTGGCGAGGGTGCCGAGTGTCAGTGCCACGGCTGCGTCATCGCCGACAAACAGCAGCACGTCGACAACAACACACTCATCGTCCACAAGGTGCCTCACTGCACCTCCAACGAACTGTACAAATACGTGCTCGACGACAAGGCCACTGGTGCCTTTGCGGGTCGTGTCCTCGTGGAACACGGTGCACAGAAGACCGCCTCGCAGATGACCAACCAGAACTTGACAGCCACCCGCGA
>JAEEGG010004295.1_pt1 | contig 34675 bp, 28 predicted proteins | sample 9134161 | NCBI WGS metagenome assembly JAEEGG01 (sample SAMN16246543, study PRJNA631951) | gut metagenome | biome: gut microbiome; feature: rumen; material: CR-attached | host: Bos | place: Iran: Karaj | collected 2018-10 | reverse complement strand
AGAAGCTCCCTGACTTCTGCCTCTGAAATCTTCTTCGAGGCATCATAGCTGCGGACACTTCTACGGGTTGAAAGAACTTCGTCGAAAGACTGTGCAGAGGTTGCTTGCTCATTTTCATTGCAGTTTGATGAACAGCTGGCCAATGATAACAGTGCTATGACAGTACCAAAAATGATCTCTTTTTTCATTGTCGTATTCTCTTTTATTGTTTATTTGCTCACTTGTTTGAGCCTTTGTATTTCTTGATTGCTGACGGCATAATCGTAGATACGGAAGTCTGCCACGTCTGTCTGCGTCAGGAATTTGTCACCACGGAAAGGAGCTCGTCCAATCCAGCAATTGGCTGGTGCGTCTTTGAATATCTCTGAGAGGATGGGCATGTTGTTGTTTCGTCCAATCAGTTTCCCATCTAAGAAGAGCTCGCCTTTATGTCCCTGCTGTCGGTAGAGGACGTGTATCCATGTGTTTCGCTTGGGCTTTCCTCCCTGCATGATGATTTCCTCATGTTCGTATCCTCCTGTAGAAGTCTCGAATCGCTGCTCGTTCAGACGCATGGCCATATAGGGTCCTTCTTGGGCGCTGTTCTCAGCCAGTTGGGAGAAAGCAAAGAGGAAGTGTCCGTAGCCGTCAAGATCATTTTCTGAACTGACTTTGAAATGTATGGATACCGAAAAGTCCTTGAGTCTCTTGATGAGCGCCCCCGTCTCAGCAGTTAGGTCGTAATAGCCATTGTTGGTTCCAAGATGGAGAACGGATGGATTCGATTCGTCAATCTTGGCATCCCGTCTGATAAAAGAGGGTTTCCATTCGAATCGGTATTCAGCCTGTTGCTCAGTTTTAATCGTTGGTTTGGGTAGGGCTGAAGTCATTTTGGCTGTCAAGCGACGGATATGATCTTTCAATATTTTATAGGCAGGTTGTGGCATGGAACCATGATCGTAGCCTTGCATTTCATAAAGAGTGACATCAGGATGTCCCACCAATTTCAACATGCGCCAGAAATAGGCTTGTTCCTCATAGCGTCCGTAGAGTTCTAGCTCTCTGTCACCAGAAATGATGACGATGGGTGGGGCATCAGGACGGACATAGGTGAGCGGAGCATACTGGTCGATGGTCGGTTGCAGAGGGCCAATGCCCTGTTGCTTACGAATATTGTAATGGGTGATGCATTGACCGCTGAAAGGCACGAGGGCAGCCAGACTGTCGGCATCGACGCCATATTTGGCGAGCCATTTCTTGTCCAAGCCGATGAGGTCGAGCAGATAGCCTCCAGCAGAGTGTCCTGCCACGAAAATCTTGCGTTTGCACCCGCCATATTTTTCAATGTTCTTGTATGTCCAAGCCACAGCAGCGGCAGCATCGTCCAGACATTGGTCGATGTTGGCTTTGGGCAGGAGTCGATAATTGGGTGCCACGACCACCAGACCGCTGTTCTTGAGTTCCTGATCAATGTGTTTGTTACCACCCTCGATGCCTCCACCGTGAAGCCAAACCACCACAGGGGCATCCTTTCGATTCGTAGGGTAATACACATCGAGCTTACAGCGCTCTTGTGCGTAAGCATCTGTCGATTCTGTGTAGGGGATGTCATTCACTTGTTGATACTGCGCCCTTGCGATAGACGTGTACAGCAAAAGAATGGCTACAAGCATCATGTGGATTTGGTTCTGTTTCATGTTTGTGTTATTGTTATTTGTTTTCTATCCTCTATATCGCGGTAGAACTCCTAGCGGAACCTCTCCGCCAGTGGTTTGGGCATCAATTAATTTACAAAGGTAGTACAAAACAATTGAAAAACCAAAAATACATCACAAAAAGCCACCTGTAGGGGGTTCAAAATTGTTAAAAATGCCTTATAAATGGTCTTTCTGGTTCGTAAACCTATCGTCATATAAAGAATTTATCATAACTTTGTGCTCATCAATACAAGTTGTGTATGTAGAATGACTACTATCATAAAAGCAAACAAGTAACCAAACATAAAACAAAACGATGATGATACGAAGACTATTATTCTGCCTCATGGCAATGGTAAGTGTGCTGACCCTCTCGGCACAATGCATTTATGATTTCAAGGTAAAGAACGATGTGGGTCAGGAAGTGTCACTCGCTGACTACAAAGGGAAGGTGTTGCTGATTGTCAACACAGCCACCCGATGCGGGTTCACACCTCAGTACAAAGACTTGGAACCACTCTACCAGAAGTATCACGGTCAGGGCTTCGAGATTCTTGACTTCCCTTGCAACCAGTTCGGACAGCAGGCTCCTGGCACCATTCAGGAGATCCACCAGTTCTGCACGGCCAATTTCGACATCCACTTCCCACAATTCAACAAGATTGATGTGAACGGCGAGAACGCACATCCTCTTTATATGTGGCTGAAGGAGCAAGCTGGCGGTGGTGACATCAAATGGAACTTCACCAAGTTTCTCATCGGACGCGATGGCAAGGTCATCAAACGTTATGAGTCACGCGATCAGGTTTCCACCATCGAGGCTGACATGCAGATGGAAGTCAATCCTGACGAGTAGCCTGAAGCCAAACCTTGTGATGCCTCAAAGGTGAAATATATTATATAAAACAAGAATGAATATGTTTTTCAAAGATAAAGTAGCCGTCATAACGGGCGGTGCACAGGGCATAGGCCGCTGCATCGCAGAGGAGTTCCAGAAGTCAGGAGCTAAGGTCTGCGTGATTGACAAGCAGGACGGAGGTCACTTCGTCGGTGACATATCAGACAAGTCGGTGTTGGAGTGCTTTGCCCAAGAGGTCATTGAGAAATATGGACACGTTGATTATCTCATCAATAATGCCCTGCCATTGATGAGGGGCATTGATGAGTGCAGCTATGAGGAATTCCAGTATGCTATGAACGTGGGAGTCACAGCTCCGTTTTATATCACCAAACTCTTTGCTCCGTATTTTGCCGAAGGTGCCGCCATCGTGAACATCTCATCATCACGAGACCGCATGAGCCAGCCTCAGACAGAGAGCTACACAGCAGCCAAAGGAGGCATCGCTGCATTGACCCATGCTCTGGCTGTCAGCCTTGCAGGGAAGGTACGTGTCAACTCTATCTCCCCAGGATGGATTGATACGAACTATACTGTATATGAAGGCCCCGATGCCATACAACAGCCAGCCGGACGCGTCGGCAATCCTATGGACATCGCCAACATGGTGCTGTACCTTTGTTCCGACAAGGCTGGTTTCATCACAGGCGAGAACATCTGCATCGACGGTGGCATGACCCATCAGATGATTTACCACGGTGATAACGGCTGGAAACTGGAAACAAAGTAAAACCAATCACATCAGTCTCAAGCCGATAGAGGAAACGGTAACTTACCTATAACCAATAGTTTATTTCCTCTCCTCCATCTCGCAGTAGAGTTTGAAGAACTTGTCGTTGATTTCGTCGCGGATGCGGCGGTACTCGTTCATCTTGAACTCGTAGGTTCCCTCGGTCACCTTGCTGGGGTCTTCGAAAGGAATGTGGAGACGATGCTTCACGTTGCCACGAAAGACGGGGCAGGTCTTGTCGGCGTTGTCGCAGACGGTGATAACGTAGTCCCAGTCTTCGTCCATGTACTCATCGACCTGGCAGGGCTTGTGGTCGCTGATGTCGATGCCCATTTCGCGCATGACCAGCACGGCACGGGGATTGACACGAGGTTCGGCCTTGACGCCACCTGAATAGACGGCGAGATCCTTTCCATATGATTCAAGCAGGCCATGAGCCATCTGGCTGCGGCAGGTGTTGCCTGTACAGAGCACGAGCACTTTGATGCCGTGCTTTTTTGCGTTCACTGTGGTTGCGCCCATGAAGAGGGCGAAGCATACCAAAAGGATAGTCTTGATTGTTTTCATGTTCTTATAGATGATATATGTGTGATGTTTGAATGGTGCAAAGATAATGATTATTGTTGGATGGCGAGTCTGTAAAGGGACTCATCACGAAAAGATGAGGACTGAACACGAAAGGTTTTCGTGTTGGCACAACTGCTTTTCGTGATAGCGAGAGGGACTGAAACAGGGTAGGGGATTATTGATTACCTTTGCGGGAAATTTGATTTCTTGTACATTTAATATCTTTACATTCAACATCTTTATGAAGGATTTTATTGGCGAGTTGATGGGAACGTTCGTTCTCACGCTCTTGGGATGCTGCAGCGTGGCTGTGGCGGTTCTTTTTGGGGAGTATAACAGCATCTTCCAGATTGGTTTGGTGTGGGGTTTGGGTGTGACGCTGGCGATTTTCCTGACGCGGAACATCTGCTGTGCGCATTTGAATCCCGCTGTGTCGGTGGCGATGGTGTTGGCCGGTCGGATGTGTCCCAAACGGTTGCCGCTCTATCTGGTGGCGCAGTTGTTGGGCGCCGTGTTGGCTGGTCTGGTGCTGTTTGGACTGTTTTCGCCTTCCATCGAGCATTACGAGGCCGTGAATGGCATTGTGAGAGGCTCGGCAGCGTCGGTCGATACGGCACGGATGTTCGGCGAGTTCTATCCGAATCCAGGCGATGCGACCATCTCGGAAGTTTCGCTTCCTTTGGCGATGTGTGCTGAAGGTTTCGGCACATTCCTGTTGGCGCTGTTCATTTTTGCCCTGACGGAAGACTGCAACGTGGGGCGCCCGTCATCTGACCTGCAACCCGTGTTCATCGGACTGACGGTGAGTAGCATCATCTTCTTCATCGCTCCGCTGACGCAGGCGGGACTGAATCCTGCACGCGACTTAGGACCACGCATCGTGGCATACGTGACAGGGTGGGGCGATGCAGCCTTGCCTGATGCTGTCGGCGGATGGTTCTGGGTATATGTGCTGGCTCCTATCATCGGCTCCAGCCTTGCAGCGCTCTTCTTCAAGTATGTGCTCGAGCCCATCAATGAGAAGAAGAACCGTTCGTGCGGATGTGGAAAATAGACGATATACAATATTTATAATAAGAAAATCATGAACCAGACAAGATTGATTCTTTGCGGTGGTTTCCTCGGAGCGGGGAAGACCACGCTGATTTGGGACGTTGCCCAGCGGCTGATGGCTCAGGGCAAGCGTGTTGGACTCATCACCAACGACCAGGCTCCAGAACTCGTTGACAGCCGATTGCTCAAGCAGGCGAATCTGCAAGTGTCGGAGGTGGCGGGCAGTTGCTTCTGCTGCAATTTCAATGGCTTCATCGATGCCATCCATTCTCTGCGCGACAATGTGCAGGCCGATGTCATTCTGGCAGAACCTGTGGGCAGTTGCGCTGACCTCACCGCCACCATCGTGCGTCCACTGAAGAAGTATCACAACACAGAGGTGATTGTCTCGCCGCTGACCGTGCTGAGCGATCCCGCCCGACTGAAGTCCATCCTTTACGGAGGTGATGGAGGTCTGCACGAGGATGCCGCCTACATCTACCGCAAGCAGTTGGAGGAGAGCGAGGTGATTCTCATCACGAAGACCGACCTGCTGAGTGACGAGGAACTGGAGAAGCTCGTGAAGGACACACAAGCCTGCTTCCACCACACAAAGGTGATGGCCTGCAGCACGATGAACGGCACAGGCATCCGCGAGTGGTTCAAGGATGTGGCAAACCGTCAGGACGAGGGCACGAAGATTCTCGACATCGACTACGACAAGTATGCCCACGGCGAGGCGGTGCTGGGTTGGCTCAATGGCACAGTCGCCCTCTCCGGACAGAACGTCTATTGGGACACGGTGCTGAAGGACATCATGACGGGCATCGCAAAAGTCATCAAGAAGGAGCGGCTGCGTGTGGGACATGTCAAGGTCATTGCCGAGAATGGCAAGCAGTATGCCGTCGGCAACATCACAGGCGATGCATCGACCCTGCAACTGCGTGGTTCGGCTGGCACGAGCGATAACGTGAAGCTCATCATCAATGCCCGTGTCGAGACCACGCCCGAACATCTCGACGAGCTCATCCGCGAGGTGCTTGTCCAGGCGATTGACGGCCAATACACCGATGAGGTGCTGGCATGGCGATACTTACAGCCCGGGCGACCCAATCCGACACATAGATTGGTTTGATTTGTTATTTAATAGATTCGTAAAATCGGCATGATGAGCCGATTTTACGTTTTTATGCACTTTTGTCGTGAAGCACGGAGATTAATTCTTAACTTTGTGGCGTAAAACGGTCTTGAAAGTACTTTACCAAGAATGAAATACGATAAATCCTTCAATAAGATTCTGCTGGCCAGTCTGGTGTGCACGGCATTCGTCAGTTATCCCAACCTGTTGTTCCTGAGTTGGGACTGGGACTGCGTGCCAGCCGATGGACGTGTCTGCTACATCGACAACATGCTCATCCGTTTCCTGCTCTTCTGGGCGTTCTCGATGGGACTGTTGCTGTTCAATGTGCGCTGGCTGAAGACGCAGTCGCTGTTGAAGCGCATCCTGCCGAACGTGGCATTGACCATCGTGGCATACGGCCTCTACAAGGGCATCACGGCACTCATCTGCACAGGCTTCGACGGACGCCCCATCATCCTGACGTTCCAGTTCATCGTCATGGGCATGATGGGATTGCTGTTGGGCTTCATGAACTACTTGGGCATTATCCATCAGAAGAAGGAGGAGGAGCTGCAGCAACTCCGGATTGAGAGTCTGGAGAGTCGTTGCACCGCACTGACGAACCAGATCAATCCGCACTTCTTTTTCAACTCGCTTGGCGGCATCAGCAGTCTCGTCCGCAAGAAGGATGACAAGCTCACCATCTGCTATATCGACCACCTGAGCGACATCTTCCGCTACATCCTGCAGAGCGAGCGCAAACAGCTGGTGACGCTGGAGGAAGAACTGGAATTTGCGCGGTCGTTCAGCGAGGTGATGGAAGTGAGGTATGCAGGCAAGCTCAACGTCCACATCGACGTGCCAGCCGACTGCATGAACCTCTCCATTCCTGTGTTGGCACTCCTGCCGCTCATCGAGAACGTGACCGTGCACAACATGATAGACAGCGAGCACAGGATGCGGGTGGACATCGTGATGAACGAGGCGAAGGAACTGATGGTCATCAACCCGATGTATCCGAAGCAGTACAAGCCCGAGACACACGGCACGGGACTGACCAATCTGGAGAAGCGCTTCATGCTGCTGATGAATCGGCAGATCCGTGTGGAGAGAACGGAGCAAACATTTAAAGTCATATTACCCTTGGGATCATGAGAGTATTGATTATAGAAGACGAAACTGCGGCGAGCGAGAACCTCATCGCCATGTTGCAGGAAATAGACAGCGAGATAGAGGTCTTGCAGGTGTTGGAGAGTGTTCAGCAGACTGTCCGTTGGCTGAGCAGCCATCCTGCGCCCGACCTCATCTTCATGGACATCCATCTGAGTGACGGTTCGGCCTTCACGCTCTTTCAGGAGATGGAGGTGACGGTGCCCATCGTGTTCACCACTGCCTACGACCAATACGCCCTCGATGCCTTCACGGTCAACAGCGTGGACTATCTCCTCAAGCCCATCAAGACCTCGGAACTGACCCGTGCGCTCGACAAGTTCAAGCGGTGGACACAGAGCGACGTGATGGACTATCTCCAGCGCATGATGAAGATGCGGCCTGCAGGTTCCGGCAACTACACGACCTCCCTGCTCGTGCCGGTGAAGGACAAGCTCGTGCCGGTCAGCATGGACGATGTGGTGTGCATCTACAGCACCGACCGCAAGACGCAAATCTACCTGAAGTCGGGACAGATGATGCTCTATAGCCGTTCGCTCGACTCCATTGCCGGCGGTCTCGATCCCTCGAAGTTCTTTCGTGCCAACAAACAGTACATCGTGGCGCGCGACTGTGTGAAGGAGATCGTGGTGTGGTTCGACAGCCGTCTGCTCGTCAGCATGCCCATCGAACTGCCCGAACCGCTCTTCGTCAGCAAGAACAAGGCAGCAGAATTCAAGAACTGGATGACAAGTCATTAGAGGGTAAAGGCTAAGGGCTAAAGGTTAAAGGTTATAGGTTAAAGGTTATAGGTTATAGATAAGGACATATCAAATGAAGAAGATAACTATATGCACATGTTCCTCCCGGACATTCATCGACAAGGATGAAGTGGCCAAGATGGCGACCGCCGCTCAGAAGGCTGGCTTGGAAGTCCGACTGATCAGCGACCTCTGTGAACTGTGTGAGAACAAATCCGCAGAGGTGCATGACATCGCCGGCACCACCATCGTGGCATGTCATCCCCGTGCAGTGAAAAGTCTGATGGCATTCGCAGGCGAAGACCATGTCACGTCGCTCAACCTTCGGAGTCAGTCGGCAGAAGAAGTGCTTGCATCCTTGGGCGTTCAGTCTGTGGAAATCACCCCGGAAGATGCCGACGCATGGATGAAGCAGATGGAGACGATGCCCAAGAAGCTGGGCGAAGACGCTTGGTATCCGACCCTCGACAAGGACGTCTGCGCAGAATGTGGAAAGTGTCTGGAGTTCTGTCCCTTCGGCGTGTACGAGATGGTGGACGAGCGCATCCGCGTTGTGCATCCGCAGCACTGCAAGAACAACTGTCCCGCCTGTGCCCGCACCTGTCCCGCCAGTGCCATCATCTTCCCGAAATACGACCGCAGTCCCATCAACGGCGGAGAAGAGCGGCAGGAGAATGCCATCCGTCTCGACTCGAAAGAACTCTATGCCAAGACCCTTCGCGAGAAACTGGCCATGCGCAAATCCCTCCTGAAACAATAACCCATACTAAACTTTACCAAATAGATGAACGAGTATGCCTCATTGATGAAGATCGGCTGGAGGGTGTTCAGACAGACCCCCATCAGGCTGTTGTGGAAGTTCTGCTGGAACTTCTGCTGGCCTAATCTGTCGAACATGCGCCACTTCGAACAGAGGCAGCAACGAGGCGAACCGTTCTTCCCTGCCTTCAACATGATTTCCGTCACGGAGGCATGCAACCTGGCATGCAGCGGATGTTGGGTGAGTCAGGGAGGACGGAAGAGCCTGACGATGCAGCAGATCGACGGCATCATCCGTGAAAGCAAACGTCATGGTTCCACCTTCTTCGGCATACTGGGCGGCGAACCCCTGATGTATCGCGGACTGCTGGACATCTTCACCAAGCACAGCGACTGTTACTTCCAGCTCTTCACCAACGGCACGCTCCTCACCGACGGCATCGCCCGGCAACTCCGCAAGGCAGGCAATGTCACCCCGCTCATCAGCATTGAGGGACTCGAGGAGGAAAGTGACCGTCGCCGTCAAGCAGGTGGAGTCTATCAGCGCACCTTGCACGGAGTCCGTGCCTGTCGGAAAGCAGGACTCATCTTCGGCATCGCCGCCAGCATCTGCCAACACAACTACGACGAACTGGTCAGCCGTCAGCACATCGAGCGGGTGGCGAAAGAGGGAGCCGCCTATTTGTGGTACTACATCTATCGACCTGTCGGAGCCGATGCCCATCCCGAGCAGGCGCTGAGGGAAGAACAGATACGGGGACTCCGTCAGTTCCTTGTCCATGAACGCATGAATGCCCCCGTTGTTCTCGTCGATGTCTATTGGGATGAAGAAGGACGAGCTATTTGTCCTGGAGCCACAGGTATGAGTCATCACATCTCACCTTCCGGCGCCCTCGAATTTTGTCCCGTCATCCAGATGGCAACCGATTTCCTCAACGCCGACGCCAGCAACATGACTGTACTCTATGCACAGTCCGAATTCCTTGCCGGCATGCGTCGCCAGATAGCCCAAACCACACGAGGCTGCATCATCATGGAGAATCCACAACTGATGGCCAAGATCCTTCAAGGATATGAAACCCACGAAACCACTACCCGAGGCAATGTGATGGGAGAATACGCTAAAATGATTAGTACCCCAAGCCACGACATGAACACAAATGCAATCCCAGAGCAAAGCCGCCCCTACCGATGGTTGAAAAAGAATTACTTCTTCGGATTTGGGGCTTACGGGTAGTGGGTTTTTTATAAAGGTTAAAGGTTATAGGTTAAAGGTTATAGGTTAAATGCTAAGGGCTAAAGGCTAAAGGGTTTAGAGTTACAATGAGCGAACAGTATATCATACCACCGACGCTGGACGAGCGGATGCATCTGCGCAAGGCACTCAAAGCTTTTGTGCAGACGCTGCATCTGTGTCCACCCGTTTCGCTCAAGCAATTGGAAGAGCTGGCCGATGCGTTCGTCAGCGAACATCAGGCCGATGCGTTCAACGCTCAACTCTTAACCCTCAACGCTCTACGTCCGTGGTTGATGGTTGAGATTCACAACCAGATTTGGCTGCCCATCGTTGCAGGCATCCCCCATGAGCGTCGTCTGCTGATGTTGCCCAAATGTCTGAGCCGACATGGGGAGTGTCAGGCAGAATATGACGAATATGGACTGCTCTGTCATCGTTGTGGTCGTTGTCACATTCCCCATTTACAAGACAAAGTGGAGCAATTGGGTGGTCTCAGCATTGTGGCAGAGGGATTCACGCAGGTCATCGAACTGATTGAGAATCGTGTGGTGGATGCCGTCATAGGTGTGAGCTGTTTGGACTCCCTGGAGAAAGCCTTCCCCTTGCTCGTACGCCATGCTGTACCAGGTTTGGCGATTGCCCTCAATGATTCTGGCTGCCGAAACACCCATGTTGATGTGGACTACGTGGAGGAGATGCTCACCTTGTTGAGCGATGAAGCCGCTCCTGCGCTGCTTGATCATGAAGCCATTCACGAACAAGTCAGCCGTTGGTTTACCCGTCCTGAATTGGAACAACTGATGCAGCCAGCCACCGACCCTACACAGAAGACCTGTTTGGATTGGATGAGTGGTGAGGGAAAGCGTTGGCGCCCCTTCCTGCTCTCTGCCGTATGGCAAGCATTGACAGGGAAGACCGAGATGACCACCGATGTGCATCGTGCCGCAGTCGCAGTGGAATGCTTCCATAAGGCTTCACTCATCCACGATGATGTGGAGGATCAAGATGCCACGCGCTATGGTCAGCCCACCATCAACGCCCTCTATGGCGACGCTTTTGCCATCAATGTTGGCGATGCCCTCTTGGGACTTGGCTACCGCATTTTGGCTCAGAGCAACAATGCCGAACTCCTTCGTCTCATCGCCGATGCCCATGTCAAATTATGCCGGGGGCAGGGCGAGGAACTGATGTGGAACCAATCGCCCATCAACATGGACTTCGTGATGAACATCTTCCGTTACAAGACCGTGCCAGCCTTCGAGGTGTCGCTCATGTTGGGATTGAGCTGCACGGGCAACTTTGTTCACCTCCGTCCCATGCTGAAGGCCTATTCCGATGCCTTGGGAGTGGCTTATCAGTTGAAGGACGACTTGGAGGACTTTGTTCAGGACAACCAGTTGGCACATCGTCCCTCGGCTGTTCTGGCATTGCAGACGGAACATCCCACATGGAGCCAAGAGGAGGTGAAGACGGAACTGCAACGTATGACCGACCTTTATCATCAACAGGCACTCGATGCACTCAACGGAATGGATGAATTGGAACTGAAGCGCCTGCTTTATCAAGTGACGGAGAAAATCTTAGGATGAAAGCGCCATTATTATATAGAGTATATCGGGCATTGCGCAGAGGATGGAAACGCATGACACCAGAGGCTCAACGAGCCGTACAGACGTTCGTTGCCTCGCAGAAGACGGCACATGGCTACATGAATGCTGGAGGACATGAGGATGCGTATTATCAGCAGTTTGGCGAAGTGCTTGAGGCGGTGTTTACACCCCGCAAACTCCTCAGCACGAACATTCGCCTCACTGTGCAGGAGAGCCGACACAAAGATACCGTTTACGGACGTTTCTTCGACTTCCTGAACGATGAAATGACATTGGGAAAGAGGAGCAAGGGGCATGGGGCATGGAGCAAGGGGCAAGAGGTGAGAACCACCAATGCCGTTTGTTGCATCCTCGCCATGCAACATCAGATGGGCTTGCAGTCCGATGCCACTGATGTGGAGTGGCTTCAGAAGCGACAAGATGAGACGGGTGGCTTTTATGCCAGTGAGCAGGCGCCCATTCCCGATCTGCTGAGCACAGCCGTAGCGCTGTTCACGCTCCGTCTCTTAGAAATCCATGTGAAGGATGCAACGCCATTCATCCAGGCACATGGGTTGGACAATGGAGGTTTTGCCCCCACCTTGTATGATGACTACAGTGATGTGGAATACGTCTTTTATGGACTTTTAGCATTAGGTTCTATATGAATAGCAGTCAGTTGAAGGAAATGCAGACAGATGCCATGCAGCGACTCATGCAGCGCCGGTCGGAAGATGGCATGTGGAGAGGCTCTCTTTCGAGCAGCGCCATCTCTACGGCTGTCAGTGTGTTTGCACTCTGGCGCATGGATGCAGGAAAGTATGCCGTACAGATAGACGCTGGTGTACGATGGTTGCAACAGACCATGAAGACGGATGGTTCTTGGGGTGACAGCGTTGAGAGTCCCTCCAACATGACTGCCACACTGCTTACCTATGTCTCTCTCTACGCCGTTGGACAAGCACCCTCAGAGACCCGAAAGTACCTCGCCAACATGTTTGGAGGCGATGATGAGGAGGCGCTTGTTCAGGGTGTCCTCAGGTATTATGGACGTGACCTTACGTTCTCCGTACCCATTCTCATGATGTGTGCCTTGGCTGGGGTGATCACCAATTGGAAGAAGATACCTCCCTTCCCATTCGAACTGGCCACACTCCCTCAACGCTTCTTCCGCTTCCTCAACCTGCCTGTGGTGAGTTATGCCATTCCTGCCTTGATAGCCATTGGCATTTGTCAGATGCATCAAAAAGGTGGGCTGTTCTCGCCCATCCGCAAACTCTTTGTCCCTAAAGCCATGCGTGTGTTGCTCCGCATGCAACCTGCCGATGGAGGCTTCCTCGAAGCCGCACCTCTGACAGCCTTTGTGAGCATGTGTCTGGCAGCGGGCGGTTTTCGTGAACATGAAGTGACACGGCGTTGTGCGAAGTTCCTGATTGATACCGTTCGTGAAGACGGTTCTTGGCCTATCGACACGAATCTGTCTGGATGGGTGACCAGTCTGGCAGCCAAAATCTTGCCCCTTGCCCCTTGCTCCTTGCCCCTCTCACCTCTCATCCTCTCTCATGCCACGACATCCATCCATCCCTTCACCCATGCAGCCCCAGGGGGATGGGGCTGGAGCGACCTCAGCGGCTCTGTGCCTGATGGAGACGACACCAGTGGGGCATTGGTGGCGCTGCATCACTTGTTGACGGAAGATGGCAGCAGGCAGCAGGCTGATGCTCCTCCCGAAGTGGAGAATGGTCTGAAATGGCTGATGGGATTGCAGAACAACGATGGCGGCATGCCCACCTTCTGCAAGGGGTGGGGGAAACTGCCTTTCGACCGCAGCACCCCCGACATCACCGCTCATGCCATCCTCGCGATGGGACTATGGTTGCCCTCATTGGAAGGTAAACTGAAAGCTGATGTGCAGAAGAGTCTTGACCGGATGCTCGCATGGATGAGTGAACAAGGGGCAAGGGGCAAGGGGCAAGGAGGTTGGGTGCCCTTGTGGTTTGGCGATCAAGATGCAGCAGACGAAAAAGCCCCCGTGTATGGCACCGCTACAGCCATCGATTACCTGATGTCGTCCCGTCATCCAGTGGCGATGGAGTTGGCGCAATCCCACCTTCCTTTCATTCTCCAGACCCAAAACGAAGATGGTGGCTGGGGAGGCAATCAGGGGGTGAGGTCCAAGGTCACCTACACCTGTCGTGCCCTTTCCGCTTTGGCGCATTTCCCTCACGATCATGAAGAGGCAAAACAGCGAGGATGGGACTACCTCTACCAACGTTTCAAGGCAGGCACACTCTACGAACGGGAACCCATTGGCTTGTATTTCTCCCGCCTCTGGTATTCCGAGGAACTTTACAATCTCCTCTTCTTGTTGAACGCCCTAAAAGCCATGAGCCTATGAACAATAAAAAGATCACCATCATCACCATTGGCGTCATCGTCTTCTACCTGTGTCTGCTGATGGCTTGGCACCTCTACGAGCCCAGTGGCAATTTCACGGAGTTGCAACCTGGTGCCGACCACCGTCCTGCAGGTCATATCCGTAAGGCTGATGACGTCCTGATTGGTGAGTTCTTCATGCAGGACGCTTCCACGCAGGTGTCCTCCAAGTTGAAGGGTGAATGGCCTTGTTTTCGTGGCATCCATCACGACAACCAGACCACCAAATCTTCCGAGATGAAATGGATGGAAGGTGATTTCGAGGAAATGTGGTCAGTGGAAACAGGAGAGGGACATGCTGCACCTGTCATCTCAGAGGGTAGGGTGTATGTGCTGGACTATGACGAACAGCTGAGTTCTGACGCCTTGCGTTGTATTGACCTTCAGACGGGCAAACAGTTGTGGCGACGTTGGTATCGTGTGACCATGAAACGTAATCATGGATTCTCTCGTACGATTCCAGCCATCAGCCAAGGAATGATTGTCACCATAGGACCTGAAGGACACGTCATGTGCTGCGACAAGATCACAGGCGAGATGCACTGGAGTATTGATATGAAGAAGCGTTTCGGTACAGAGATTCCATTTTGGTACACAGGTCAGTGCCCACTTATTGACAATGATATGCTGGTGCTGGCTCCAGCAGGTAAGGATACCTTGATGGTCGGTATTGATGTGCAGACGGGAAAAACCCTGTGGGGAACGCCCAACACGGTTGAGTTTAAGATGTCACACTCCTCTGTCATTCCTATGATGTTAAGTGGTACGCTGACGTATGTTTATGTAGGTGTAGGCGGTGTGTGTGGCGTCTCAGCAGAGGAAGGAAGTCGTGGGCAGTTGCTCTGGAGCACCGATGACTGGCAACCATCTGTTGTGGCTCCATCTCCCATGCAGATTTCTCAGAATCAGGTATTCCTTGTGGCAGGCTATGGTGCTGGTGGTGCCTTGCTTCAGGTGGACAAATCGGGCTCCTCCTGGAATGCTGTCATCAAGGATGATTACAAGGCCAATGAGGGTATGTCGAGCGAGCAACAGACCCCCATCAACTATCAGGGCACCCTCATCACGATTCTTCCCAAGGACGGTGGTGGTATGCGTGAACGCTTGGCTATGTACAGCCCCAGCAATTTACACAATCCCATCTGGACTTCTGCTGCTGACGAGCGTTTTGGATTGGGACCTTACATGGTGATTGATGATAAACTATTTGCTTTCAAAGAAGATGGCGAACTCTATATGTATCAGTTGAATACTAAATCCATGAAACTACTGCGCAAGCAGAGGGTTATGGAAGAAGGGATAGATGCTTGGGGACCCCTGGCATACGCAGATGGGATGCTGATTGTTAGAGATTCCAAGACCATCAAATGTCTGAAAATAGCTTCAAACTCTCAACTCTAAACTTTACCACCACTTTATGGATAGGCGCAAATTTTTGAAAATATCTGGTTCGCTGGTTGTCGGGGGGGTGATTCTCTCTGTCGTCGGACGTGGCATGTGGAACATGTTCAAGAGACCCGACAAGCTTTTCTATGATTCCAAGCGAGCTAAAGGAAACGTTCTGCTGAAGGAGGATGAAGATTTCGTCTCTCCCTACCGTCGTGTCTATGGCTTCCTTGCTCCTGACGATATTAGTGCAATGGAGGTGGAGGGCGGTAGCATCTATATTGCCACGCCTAATAACATCTATGTATATGGGATGAGTGGTGAATTGCAGACCAACTTCTCTACGCCCAGCGACCTTCGTGACATCGCCGTTTATGATGGACACATTTATGCTTTGTTCCCCACTCGCATCGAAGTGTATGACCGTTTGGGAGACATCACGCAGGAATGGGAGGCTTGCAGCGACAATGCCGACTATTGTTCCTTGACTGTCTGTCAGGAGGGAATCTTTGTGACGGATGCTGCCAACAAGAACATCTGCAAGTATCATCTTGATGGCATGTTGGCACGCTTCATCAATAGCCCCAAAGGTTTCATCGTGCCCAGCTATTGCTTTGGCATCACCTACATGGACGGCATCATCTATTGTTCCAACCCAGGTCGTCACTTGGTGGAGAGTTATACTACAGAAGGCGAGTTTGTGGCTTCTTTCGGAAAGTCTGGTGCTGAGGCAGGTGCTTTCAGCGGATGTTGTAATCCTGCCATCCTTACTCCATCGAACAATGGTGAACTGCTGACATCGGAAAAAGGCATTCCACGCATCAGTTGTTATAGTTCCAGTGGAAAGTTCCGTAGTGTATTGCTGGATAGCAAAGCCTTGGGACGTGGTACTGCTGCTTATGATGTTCGTGTCATGAAAGACAAGCTCATCGTGACTGGTGGTGACAAGGTGTCTGTATTTCAATATGATAAAAGACTTAGTCAACAAACAGAGTGCGGACAGTGCAATCTGGATTGTCCACTTAAAATATGATATTGACAAATGAAAGATAAAGCTCAACTGAAAAGTCCGATGGATCGCAGGGATTTCCTGCGCACTTGCAGCACTTTTGTTGCAGGAGGTGTTGCATTGGCATCGGGAGGATTGCTCGCAGCGAAAGCCAGCGCGAAAGAAGGTGATGTCTTTTGGCAGATTGACCCATACAAGTGTACGCAATGTGGACGGTGCGAGACCGATTGTGTGCTGACTGTTTCTGCCGTCAAATGTTTTCATGCTAACAGGGTGTGTGGCTATTGCGATCTCTGTGGCGGTTACTATCGTCCCAATGTGAAGGAACTCAATACGGCTGCAGAGAATATGATGTGTCCCACAGGTGCCATCAAACGTGAGTTCGTGGAGGAGCCTTATTTTGAATACACCATCGATGAGGCGCTTTGTACGGGTTGTGGCAAGTGCGTGAAGGGATGCACATCGTTTGGTAATGGTTCCCTGTTCCTGCAGATTGACCAGGAGAAGTGTCAGCAATGTAATGAATGTGCCATCGCCAAGGTATGTCCCTCGGATGCCATTCAGCGTGTATCGAATGCTCATGCTTACAAACTGAAAGACCATGCGTAAAGTTCTTGCCATATTCATAGGATTCATCTGCAGTTGCCGGGCTTGGGCTGTGGCACGGTTTCCGAAACCAGATTTCACGTCGGGTTACCAATATCCTGAGATCTTTCATGGAGCGCCCAACGAGTGGGTTTGGAATATCGTTGATGTGGTGTTGCTCGTGGGCATGATGAGTCTGGTGGTGTGGGCTGCTTACAGGAAGCGTGCTCGTGCCATCATCTTCTCGATGTCGGTGGTGTCGGTGTTGTACTTTGGATTCTTCCGTAGCGGTTGCGTGTGCAGTGTGGGTTCCATACAAAATGTGGTGACGGCTGTTGTGAATCCCGACTATCACTTGCCCTGGTATGTGCTGCTGGTGTTCCTGCTGCCCATCGTGTTCGCCTTGCTCTTTGGCAGGGTGTTCTGCTCGGGTGTTTGTCCGTTGGGAGCTTTGCAGGAATTGGTGAATGTGAGGAACTTCCGATTGTCACGTGCGGTCTCTGCCACGTTGACCATGATTCCTTGGGTCTATCTAGCGTTCACCATTCTCTATGCCGCCACACGAAGCCAGTTCCTCATCTGCCGACTGGATCCTTTCATTGGCATCTTCCGATTGGGTGGTGACCTTGGTGTGATGACTTTCGGCATCGTGCTGCTGGTCATGTCCATCTTCGTCGGACGTCCGTTCTGCCAGTTCCTCTGTCCTTACGGAGCTTTGTTGAGCGTGTTCAGTGCGTTGTCTTGGAAGAAGCTGGAGATCACGGACAAGGGGTGCATCAACTGTGCGCTCTGCAGTGTGTCTTGCCCTGTCGATGCCATTCGTGCGCCACAAAGCAGTAGGACGAAGGAGGAGCGTCGAAAAGGTGTGAAGCGAATCATCTTGATGGCTGTCTTGCTGCCCTTGCTGACGTTGGCAGGTGCTGTGCTGGTTGGCAGTCAGAGTGACGCGTTGAGCTTGGCGCATAAGGATGTGTATCTCTACGAACTGCTGCTTGAGCAGGAGGCTCATCCAGAGATGGAGGAGCCGTTGGAGGTGGAGACCTTCCATGCTTTGGGTGGCGACATCAACGAACTGAAAGCCCAGGTGGATGACATCCGCAGTGACTATAGGTTCTATTCCTATCTGGCTGGTGCACTCATCGGGTTCGTGATTGGTTTCAAATTGCTGAAACTCTCCCTCAAGCGCGGACGCAAGACTTACGAAATCGATATGGCACGTTGCACCCTCTGTGGCAAGTGCTTCAACTATTGTCCCCAATCCAGCCCACGCGCCGGGCGAACCAGCCCACGCGCTGGGCGAAAGTCAACTCTAACCGCTAACCCCTAACCCCTTACCTCTAAACAAACATGAGAAAGTTATATCGTAATATTGCCATTGTCACGAGCGTCTTCATCTTGGCGCTGACGGTGATGCTGGGTGTCAGTTATTACCAGATGCAGCAGGTGTCACCACTGGAGACTGGTGTGATGGAGACCTTGAAGGAACTGAATGAAACCAACGGTGACAACGAGGTGCTGCAACAGCAGATTCGTGAGTTGGATCTCCTGTCGCGCAAGGCTTATTTTGTGAAGGAAGGTCAACTGAAGATGGGCATTTACCTCTTGTTGGGCATGGCTATTGTGTTGGCGCTTTGTCTGAACCTTTATTATAAGGAGACCAAGAATCTGCCGGAGAAGGAGTATGACCCGATTGACGAGTGGATGGCGAAGAGCCGTGCCCGCAATTATCTTGGATGGGCTGCTGCTGTGGTGGCACTGATTGGTGTGGGTTTCGTGGCTGTGCAGCACGTGGATTGGAAGGGACTGATGGCATGGGAGAAGGAAATGGTGGCTGCAGACAGCGTAGAGCCGATGGCCATGCTGGAACCATCAGCCGACGCTCAACTTTCTGATGCCAACTCAGTGGCTGACACCTTGCGAACGGATAGTGTGAAAGGAGAGGATACCGATTCTGCAGAGGTGGATGACATGCCCGAACTCAAGATTGCTTCGAGGGCTTTTCGTGGCAACAATTCCAGTGCCACCTCTTCGGCACGGGGCATTGCCACCTCATGGAACCTCTCCGGCAAGAAGAACATCCTTTGGCAATCGTCTATTCCCAAACACGGTTACAACTCGCCTGTCATCACAGGTCGGAACGTCTTCATCACTGGGGCTGATGCGAAGGCTCGTGAACTCTATTGTTATGATGTCTGGACGGGTGAACTGAAATGGACGGTGAAGGCTGATGGCATCGCTGGATCGCCCAGCAGTATGCCGAAGGTGAATGCCGACACAGGACTGGCTGCCAGTACGGTGGCCACGAACGGTGAGGAGGTGTGCGCCATCTTTGCCACGGGCGATGTCATCTGTGCCAATATGGAGGGCAAGCGTCTGTGGGCGAAGAACATCGGACTGCCCGACAACCACTACGGCTATGCCTCGTCGCTGCTGATGTATGGCAACACGCTCATCATCCAGTATCAGAACAATTCCAATGCCAAGATACTCGCGCTCAGCACCAAGAACGGCAATCAGATCTGGAGCAAGTCGGCCAAGGACAAGATTGCCTGGAGTTCGCCCATCATTGCCACCTTGGGCGGCAAGTCAGCGCTTGTGGTGATGGGTAATCCAGCCATTGCTGCCTACAATCCTGGTAACGGTGCCGAACTGTGGCGTGTGGAGTGCATGAGTGGCGAAGTGGGTTCCAGTCCTGCGAGTGCTGGAGGCGTGGTGTTTGGTGCCAGCGAATATGCCAAGTGCATCGCCATCGATGGTGCCACGGGTGAGACCCTCTGGGAGGCGAGCGACTATCTGCCGGAGTGCTCAAGTCTGGCGGCCACCAAAGACCTTGTGTTCTGTGCCACGAGCTACGGCATGGTGTGTGCCTACGATGCCAAGACGGGTGAGGTGAAGAAGGAACACGACCTGACGACCCCCTTCTATTCGTCGCCAGTGGTGGTGGATGGCAAGGTCTATCTGTTCAGCAACAGCGGCAAGGTGTACATCTTCTCTGCCAGCACCTTCGACCTCATCACATCGTTTGAGACGGGTGAGAAGACCTTTGCCACGCCTGCCTTCACGGACGGCATGATGATTGTGCGGACAGACAAGTCGCTGTATTGTGTAAAGAAAAGTTGACCAGCATGGATAACAAAGAGATCATATATCGCAAGACGGATGCCATCATCGACAGGATTGGTTCGGGGCGTGAACAGATCATCCCGCTCTTGCAGGCCATTCAGCAGGAGTTCAACTATCTGCCGTCCGATGCGCTCGACCGTCTGTATGAGCAGACGGAAATTGACCGTGCCCAGCTCATCAGTGTGGCGACATTCTATTCGCAGTTGCGGATGGTTCCCTACGGCAAACATGTCATCAAGGTCTGCATCGGCACAGCGTGCCATGTGAAGGGTGCCAACAACGTCTATGATGCCTTCCGACGCGAGTTGAAGTTGGAGGGCGATGACATCACCACTGCCGACGGACTCTACTCCATCGAGAAGGTGGCGTGCCTCGGATGCTGTGCCTTGGCGCCCGTGGTGCAGATTGACGAGAAAATCTTCGGACATGTGCAGCCAGGCAGGGTGCGTGAGGTCTTGGACGAGTTCGAGGCGATGGTGGCGAATGAGGAAGAACTGACTGCCGACGATGACGGGAAGGCCGTTCAGGGTGAAGTCCGTTTGGGCATGGAGAACTGCTGTCAGGCGAGTGGCACCGCTGAGGTCTATGCCGCTGTGGTGGAGGCTTGCAAGGACTTGGGCATCCATGTGCGCATCAAGCCTGTCTCCTGTGTCGGCACATGCAATCAGGTGCCCCTCATCGATGTGGCGATGCCCGACGGCAACATTGTGCGCTATCCCAACATCAAGCCAGACGAGGTGAAGGAGATTCTGCTTCATCACTTCCGACCAGCCAGCCGACTCCGTCGTCTCCGCAATGCCATCCTCAACCAGATTGACACCTTCCATACCGACCAGACGTGGGACAACATCCTCTTCATTCCTGAGAAGGAACGCACCCAGAGCATCAACACGTTTCTGGGCGGTCAGTATCGCATCTCCACTGAGGGCTACGGACATCTCAATCCCCTCGACATCGACGAATACATCTCCTTGGGCGGCTTCGAGGCTCTCAAGAAGGCGCTCAACGGCATGTCGCCCCAGCAGGTCATCGATGAGGTGCTCCACAGCGGCATCCGAGGTAGGGGAGGGGGCGGCTTCCTCACCGGCAAGAAGTGGCAACTTGTGAGGGACAACGCTAACCTCTCACCCCTCACCTCTCCCCCCATCGTCATCTGCAATGGTGACGAGGGTGACCCAGGTGCTTTCATGGATCGCATCCTCTTGGAGTCCTATCCCCTGCGAGTCGTCGAGGGCATGATGATTGCCGCCTATGCCGTTGGTGCAGCCGAGGGCATCTTCTACATCCGTGCCGAATATCCCCAGGCCGTCATCCGCATCCGCAAGGCGCTCGACATGTGTCGGCAGAAAGGTCTTCTGGGCGAGCATATCTTCGACACCGACTTCACCTTCGATGTCCGCATCTTCGAGGGTGCAGGTGCTTTGTCTGTGGAGAGGAGACCGCGCTCATTGCTTCGTTGGAGGGTAAACGAGGCTTCCCTCGTCGTCGTCCACCTTATCCAGCTCAGGAGGGTCTGAACGGTCGTCCTACGCTCATCAACAATGTGGAGACGCTGAGTCAGATATCTTACATCGTCCGTCATGGAGCCGGCGAATATGCCAAGGTGGGCACGTCCGGCAGTCGTGGCACCAAGGTCTTCGCCCTCGCTGGAAAAGTCAATCACGGCGGACTCATCGAGGTTCCCATGGGCACGACGCTTCGTCAGATTGTCGATGAGATTGGTGGGGGAGTGGAAGGTGGCGAGAAGTTGAAGGCTGTGCAGATTGGGGGTCCCTCTGGTGGATGCATCCCTGCTGAGCTTTGTGATGCGGAAGTCGATTTCGATGCCCTCAACCAGATGGGTGCCATCATGGGGTCTGGCGGACTTGTCGTGCTGGGCGAGAGCAGTTGCATGGTCGATGTGGCACGCTACTTCACGAATTTCACCTGTGCGGAGTCGTGTGGAAAGTGTACGTTTTGCCGTGTCGGCATCCGTCGCATGCTCGACATCCTCGAGCGCTTTACCACGGGGCAAGCCACGATGGAGGACATCGACCGTCTGGAGGAACTTGCCCGGAGCATCAAGCGGGCGGCTCTCTGCGGACTTGGCAAGACGGCGCCCAATCCTGTGCTCTCCACGTTGCGCTATTTCCGCCAAGAGTATGAGGAGCATGTCAGCGGCCTCTGCCGAACGGGTTCCTGCAAGCAGATGGTGAAACTGGAGATTACCGACGACTGCGTGGGCTGCACCAAGTGTGCCCGTTCCTGTCCCAGTGACGCCATCGCCTACACCCCCTACGAGAAGCATGTCATCGACACGGACAAGTGTACCCAGTGCGGTCTGTGTGTCGATGAGTGTGATTATCAAGCCATCAAGAAAGTGAAGAAGTCATGAAGATATTTGTTGACAATAAAGAATTGGAAGTCAGTGGAAAGCGCGTTCTTATTGAAGAACTGCGTGAGGCTGGATACGACATCCCGTCGCTCTGCTATACCCCCAATGCCAAGCACCACACGTCGTGCATGATCTGCATGGTGCGCAATGAGGCAAACAATCAGATGATTCCCTCCTGTTCCACCCTTCCCGTGGAAGGGATGCGCATTGACACGTCGTCTGACGACGTGATAGCGTTACGACGCACGGCGATCGAATTGCTGCTGAGTGAGCACAAGGCTCGCTGTGGCGGGTGTGAGAGTAAGGCGAAGTGCCGGTTGAGGGATTTGGCGTTGCGGATGAAGGCGAAATGGACTCGCTTTGCCCCCTTGCCGCCCGTTGAACCCGTCGTTCGGGAACATGTCACGGGTCGCCTCTGGTTCGAACCTGCCAAGTGCATCCGTTGTGGGCTCTGCGTCTATAACTCCGTCGATGGTTTCACGTTTAAGGGTCGAGGTTTTGGCATGCAGGTGGTGATTCCAGAACTGAGCAAGAAGAATATAGATGAAAGGATAGCTGAATTATGTCCTACAGGAGCGTTATATATGGTATCGTGATGTGTCTGCTGAATGCCTGTGTGGGCACGAGGGATTTCCTGGACGACCATTCGGATGTGCAGGATTGGACGATCTTCCGTGGGAGCCCATCGCTCTGCGGTTACACGGATTGTGCTTTGCCTGATGTGCCACAATTGGAGTGGAGTGTCACAACACAGACGAGGACGGTGGCGTCGCCCATCGTGTTCAACTCGGTGGTGTATATGCTGAGCCGTAAGGGTGAACTGCGTGGTTATACGATGGATGGCGATTCGTGTTTCTATCACGACCTGAAGACAACGGTGGAGGCTTCGTTCATTGCGATGGACACAACGCTTTACATCGGACGCATCGACGGGAAGGTGACAGCCCTATCTCTCACCTCTCACCTCTCACCTCTCACCTCTCAACCCTCACCTCTCTGGGAATATGAGACGCTGGGGCAGATTTCGGGTTCGCCGAATGTGGTGGATGGTCAGTTGCTGGTGGGAAGTTACGACGGGAGCATGTACACGCTGCAGGCTCGGACGGGCAGGAAGACGGGGCAGTTTGAGACGGGCTACTACATCAATGGCACGGCGGCTGTGTGGAAGCATTACATGATGTTTGGCGGCTGCGATTCGTGGGTGAGGGTGGTGGACATCTCGACGGGCAAGATGACGGACTCGCTGGAATTGGACACTTATGTGCCTGCCTCGCCTGCCATCCTGGACGGTGTGGCATGTGCCTGCGACTATAACGGCAACGTGTATGAGATGACGCTGGAAGACGGACGGATTGCGAGTCATCGGAAGCTGCTGGCCACGTCGGCTGACAATGAGGGACAGGACGGCGGTGTGGTGTCGATGCCGACGCTCACGCGCACCGATGTGTTGATCCTGTCGGGCGACCGCTACATCAGTTGCATCGATAGGGCGTCGGGCAAGGTGCGCTGGAAGAAGATGCTGCGTGGGATGACGGGCGAGTGCTCGCCGCTGGTGGCACAGGACAAGGTGCTTGTCTGTACGAAGGACGGTCATGTTTCCATTCTCGACAGTGAGGACGGCACGGAACTATGGCATTATGAGGCGGGGGAACAGATCATCGCTTCGCCTGCCATCATCGGTGACAGATTTTTCATATTAACCAGCAAAGGAACATTGCTATGCTTCAGTTAGAACATATAACGAAACGGTTTGCAGACGGTCAGCGACAACTGACCGTGCTCGACGACCTCTCCCTGCATGTGGAAGAGGGCGAGTTCATGGCCATCATGGGCGAGTCGGGGGTGGGGAAGACCACGTTGCTGAACATCCTCGGCACCCTGCTGTCTGCTGATGAGGGTAGCTATATGATGAGGGGGGAGCAGATTGAGGTGAGTGGTGAGCAACCCTCGGAACATCTCTGCCACCTGCGCAACAAGGAGATTGGTTTTGTCTATCAGGATCATCGCTTGCTGCCGCAGTTCACGGTGTGGCAAAACATCCTGCTGCCGACTCTCGCCACGAAGAAGACATCGACAGAGGAGGAACAGCTGCACGCGCTTGCATTGCTGGAGTTCATGGGCATCCTCCCGCTGAAAGACTGCCCTGTCACACAACTCTCGGGTGGCGAGAAGACACGTGTGGCCATCTGTCGCGCCCTCATCAACCAACCCGCCATCCTGCTGGCAGACGAACCGACTGGTCAGCTGGATGCCGCCAATGCACAAACCATCGCCACGCTCTTCCGCAAGGTGAATGCAGAGTTCCATACGACCATCATCATGGCCACCCATTCGGCAGAAATGGCAAAGGTGGCTCATAGGATTTACCTCCTCAAGGATGGCAAACTCTCCCCAACTCTATAACCCTTAACTATCAACTGTCAACTATCAACTGTCAACTATCATGATCTCACATAGTCGCAAATACTACCGCCGCTTCTACCGCTTGGTCGCTCTGGCAGTCATCCTGATGATTGCCGTGCTGACGGGTAGCTTGCTGTTGGGCGACTCTGTGCGTGGTACGTTGGTGGAGCGGGTCAACGAGCGATTGGGTAGGACTGAGACCGTCATCACCAGTGGCACGGGATTCATGAGCGACGCTCTGACAAAGCACCCTTTGATGGAACATGCACAGGGATATCTGCTGATGGATGGTTTTGTGTCGGTGGACGAGAAACTGCTGCCTGTCTATGTGTGGGGCACAGATGCTGATGCTCTGACATCGGGCGAGGTGATGGTCAACGAACCGCTTTACGCCAAACTGTCAACTGTCAACTATCAACTATCAACTCTTGTATTGCACCTTCCTTCGCAACATCTGGTTCCCTCGGGCAGCCTCTTTGTGACCAAAAGCTATGCCACCCAGATGCGTGTCCATGTGGCTGGTGTGAAAAGTGTGGGGGAGGGCGGCAACCTGCTGTTGAAGAATGAACAGACCCTGCCGCTGAACGTGTTCATCAGTCGAAAGGAACTGGCGGATCAGATGGAACTGGAGGGCAAAATCAACATGATCCTTTCTGAAGACAGGATAGAGGAGGAACAGTTGGCGGCGTGTTGGACACCTGAGATGTCTGGTCTTCATCTGACGGACTCGACGCTCACCTATGACGGTGTCTTCATCTCCAAAAACATCGTGGACAAACTCTCCACTCTCAACCCTAAGCCTTCCACGCTCTACTTGTCTTACTTTGTCAACGACCTCATTCACGATGCCGACACCATCCCGTATTCCTTTGTGACAGCAGTGAACGAATGGCATGGAGAGGCGTTGGACGGACAAGAGATGATTCTGTCGGATGTGGCCGCAGAACGTCTGCATGTGCAGGAGGGTGACTCCATTCGCATGAGCTATTTCATCACCAAACACCTGAAGAACCTCGACACACAGGAACAGACATTGAGGGTGAAGCGGATTGTGCCCCTCGCCGACTTGATGCACGACAGCCTGCTGATGGCCGACTTCCCAGGACTGACCCGTGTGGAGAATTGTACGGATTGGGACAGCGACCTGCCCATCAATATGGATCGTGTCACCAAGGCCGATGAAGACTTCTGGCACACCTATCGTCAAACGCCCAAGGCCATCGTCAGCTACGAAGCAGTAAGTCCCGATTGGAGCAATGCTTTCGGCTGCGCCACAGCCATACGGTTTGCCTCAACTGTCAACTCTCACCTCTCACCTCTCACCTCTCACCTCTCACCTCTCAATTGTCAACTCACCCCACAGGATGCCGACGTTCAACTGTTTCATCCTCGTGCTCAAGGCTTGACGAGTGCGAAGGGTGGGGTGGATTTCGCAGGACTGTTCCTGTCATTGGGCTTCTTCATCATTCTGGCGGCTATCCTACTGATGAAGAATCCGTTGGTGGAGATGTTCATGCTGCGTGAGGGCGAAATAGAACTCTATCGGCAGATGGGGTTCAAGGATAAGGACATCCGCAGAAGGCTGTTCTGGGAGGCGTTTAGTGTGATGCTCTATGCTTCCCCTTGGGGTGTTGTCGCCGGGTTGGCATATTCGACCCTGACGCTTTGGCTGTTGGGTAATGTTTGGAGTGGTGCCACACACACAGAAGGTTTTGCCCTGCACATCCAGCCGTTGACACTCCTCATCGGTTGGGTGGTCGGACTGCTCATTTGTGCTGTGACGCTGTGGTTGGTCATTCGAAAGAGGCTCAAGCCTATACAACCCGCTTCGACTCTCTATCCAACTTCCAACTCTCAACGCTCAACTTTCAACTTTATTCTCCTATTGCTACTGACGCTTGTCTTGATAGCCACGAACTTCATCTACCTCCACAACATGGTGCTGTTCATCGTCTGCGGTTTGCTGTGGATTTTCACTTGGGGCATCTTCCTCCGTGTTGAGGTGTGTCGTCAATCCCAAACTGTCAACCCTCAACTGTCAACTCTCAACTTAACTTGGCAGTCCATTCATGCATCCTTGAAGCAGCATCTTCTGGCTTATTGGACACTCTCGTTGGGTGTCTTCACGGTGTTTGCAGTGGGGCTGAACCGTCCTGATTTCAGTCAGGCAGTCCAAGCGACAGGAGGTTATCAGTATTATGTGGATTGTCGTGTGCCCATTCAATACGACCTGAATAATCCTGCTGTAAGACACAAACTATCACTTCAATCATTACCAGATAGTACACAGTTCCTCAGCTTCTTACGCCATACACAAGACGAGGCGAGCTGTCTCAACCTCAATCAGGTCAGCACCCCCACGGTACTGGGCGTTGACCTCAAAGAGATGGAAGCTTTCGGACTCATCCCCGACGCTCATCCCTCAACGCTTACCCCTCAACTGTATCTTGACCAAGAAGCCCTCACTTGGAGCCTCATGAAATCTGTGGGCGACACGCTCTACTATCAGAATGGAAAAGGAGAAAGTGTGCCTGTGGTGATTGCAGGTACGTACCCTACAGGTCTTTTTCATGGGAATGCCATCATGTCGTCAGAAGATTTCCGACGTTTGTGGCCAAAGGAAAGTGGGGTAGAAGTGCTTCTGGTGCAATCGTCTCGTCCTGATGAAGCCATCGATATTCTTTCTACTGCCATGAGTGAATATGGTCTCCATATACAAAGTGTGGAGGAGCGCATCAGGATGTTCTTCGAGGTGACAGAAACCTATCTCATCATCTTCCTGACCTTAGGAGGATTAGGTCTGCTCTTAGGAATATTCAGTCTCATCATCATCGTACGAAAGAACCTGACAGCACAGACCTCAACCATCCAGCAGTATCGTGCAATGGGCTTTTCAGAGAAACTCATCGGACGGTTGTTGCTCCGTGAGAACCTGCTCATACCCTTCTATGCCATCTGTATCGGCGCCATAGGATCTGTCATCAGCATCAGTGCCAATGTAGGAGGAGCAGGTCCCGTCACCCTCATGCTGGCATTCATCGTACTTGTGTCCATTGGCCTCATCTTATATTATGGTATTAAATACATGATTCAACAAACTATTAACAACCAACAAACGATATGAAATGCGCTCATTCTTTACTTTTAACACTCTCATTATTCACTTTCATGGGTCTCCAAGCCCAGCAGGTTGATTTCCGAGGAGTCAACCATTGTGGAATCTACTCCAACGAGAAAAACCTTCTGAAGGAATGGCCAGAGGGAGGTCCTGAGAAGCTATGGGTGGTCAACGATGCAGGAAAGGGCAACTCCAGCGCTTTGGTCAGCGATGGGTTTATCTATACGGCTGGTCTTACAGAAGACGAACAGGAGGAGCAATTGACCTGTTATAAATTGGATGGCACAAAGGTCTATCAAGTGACCTATGGACATGCCTGGACGAAGTCATATCAGGAAACACGTTCCACACCAGTGATTGACGATGATCGTCTCTATATGGTTAGCAACATGGGGGAACTGGTCTGCCTTAACCGTGCAGATGGAAAGATTCTCTGGAGCATAGACTATTGGAAAAAGTATGATTTGACGCCCAATAATCAAGGTATTTGCGAGCATCCGCTGATTGATGGCAATAAGGTGATCGTAACCACTTGTGGCAAGGATATCTGCATGGCAGCCTTCAACAAACTGACAGGTGAAGTGATTTGGGAAACCCAAGGGTTTGGCGACAATGCCACCTATTGCACCTCACGCATCATTGAGTGGAAGGGACGTCGCCAGATTTTTGGTGGAACAGAGATGCACGTTTTTGGTGTGGATCCAGAGACTGGAAAGATGCTTTGGAATGACAGCCAGTGGACGGCTGATCCTGCCACCAAGAGATGGATGAATTCTATGATTAACAGTCCTGTCTTCTATAATGGCAAGCTTCTGGTCAGTCTGGGTGATGGTCATGGTTGCACGATGTATGAGATGGCTGACGACCTTTCCTCGGTCAAGATGCTTTGGAAGAATAAGGAGATAGACCTGTACATGGGTGGTATGATAGAGCTCAACGGTGTGGTCTATGGAAGTACGGGTGACAAGCACAAATGGGCAGCCGTGGATATCGAGACGGGCAAGGTGCTCTACCATGAGCCGTGGGCAGGAGGAAAAGGTCGTGGTGCCCTCATCATGGCTGACAACATGTTCTATATGTTTGACGAACGTCGTGGCACTATGGGGTTGGCTCGTATCAATCCCGAGAAGCTCGATGTCGTGAGTGAGTTCCGAATCACCGATGGGTCGGGAGCCTGCTTCTCTCATCCCACCATCTTTGATGGCATCCTCTACGTCCGTCGTGGACCTGCCCTCATCGCCTATAACATCAAGAAATAAAGTTTAATATATAGTATTCATTCATTAACAAACAAAGCGTATGAACAAAAAGTTTTTCACAATGCTTCTGGGTGCAGTCATTTGCACGGGAGCTTGGGCACAAGTAACGCCATACGGTTGGCGTGGCCCAGAACACAATGGTTATTATCCCGATAAGGGGCTTCTGAATGAATGGCCTGCTGAGGGACCAGAACTCGTTTTCGAAACCAGCGATGCAGGTAAAGGCTACTCGTCTCCACTGGTGGTGGGCGACAAGGTGCTTCTCACAGGCATGAACCAGGACGAGAATGAAGAGGTGCTGAACTGCTACAACCTCAAGGGCGAGAAGCTGTACACCGTTTCCTACGGTCACCCTTGGAAGCAATCATATCCTGAGACACGCACCACACCTGCTGTTGTTGATGGCAAAGCCTACGTGGTCAGCGGTATGGGCGAGGTGGTCTGCATCGACATCAATGATGGCAAGATCCTCTGGTCGGTGAATGCTGGCGAGAAATTTGCTCGTGAGACAGGTATGTGGGGTACCTCAGAGTGTCCGCTCGTCTATGACGACAAGGTCATTTACACTCCTTGCGGTCAGCAGACCACGATGGTGGCACTCAACAGAAATACGGGTGAGGAAATTTGGAAGACACGTGCCATCGGAGAAAAGTCTGGCTATGTTTCGCCCATCATGATCGAGTACAAGGGCAAGCGCCAAATCATTGGCTCCACTAATCAGACTGTCATCGGCGTCAATCCCGACAATGGTGAGATTGAATGGACCTTTGATGACTGGGGACCTCGTCACTCGGGTGATGGCGGAGGAGGCTGGGGCCGCGACAATATCGCGCCCAACTCAGCGCTCTACAAAGATGGCAAAATCTTCTTCTGCCACGGTTACAACATCAATGGCTTCCAACTCCAGTTGGCTGATGACCTCAAGAGTGTGGAATGCGTCTGGCGTACAGAAACCCTTGACACCCATCATGGCGGCTACGTGCTGGTCAACGGCAAAATCTATGGTTCCAACTGGGTGACCAACAACGACGGCAACTGGTGTTGCATCGACTGGGAAACAGGCGAAACAAACTACGAGGAGAAATGGACTGGTGGTGCCGGCAAAGGTTCCATCATTGCTGCTGACGATAAACTCTTCATCTACGACGAACGTCGTGGCTTCGTGGGACTCGTCAATCCAACTCCTGAAAAGTTCGACGTGGTGAGCAAGTTCCGCATCGCCCAAGGTAGTGGTCCCTATTGGGCACACATGCACATTGACAACGGTATCCTCTACCTCCGTCATGGGGAATATTTCGCAGCTTATAAGATAAAGTAGATGAACAGGCGGTGCTATCTGTGTTGCTCTGCGTGGTTGCGCTCGGTGGGTGGGCACAGGATAAACATAAACATAAAATAATAATGAACAATATGAGAAAACTATCTTTTTTATCCATCCTGCTCATGATGCTCAATAGCCCAGTTCGAGCACAAAACCTTGAGCTGAATGACCTCGAATACTTTGAGCGTCAGGGTGTGAATATTCTGGTATTTAGCAATAGCTTCAATGGGGGATTCAATGATGAAAAGAACTCCGGCATTGAGGTAATTCACCACGGTGTCAGGACTGTTCAGGGAGGTGCTGTGCGACTCAACAACACGCCCGAGCAGTGGGATCTTGTGCCCAAGATGACCTCACGGAAGGTGGATAAAGAGCATCAGACGATCGAGGTGGGGATGAGGTATGATGATTATGATTTTGACTCACGCGTGGTAGTTACGGCAAAGGGAAAAGCGGTAGAGATTTCGGTGTGGTTGGACATGTGCAGTCGAAAAGACTCATGCAAGAAGCTACAGAACTCATGGGAAGAAACTCACAGCGACACCAGAGAGGCCGGGGCGATTTGGCCACAAACCTCCAGCTCTATGGTGCCACTCGCGAGCCACAGTATCTCGACAATTTCAATCAGCAAATCTGGAGAGCTTTGGACAGGAATGTCAACTCAACCATCCAGACTGCCCTCGATGCCATCCCCTTCATGAATGAGGATTATCGGCTGCGTCTCCAGCCCTATGTGGTCAAATATGCCCAATACATCGACAGCCTCAGCACCCAGAATCCATACGGCCTTCCCATCGGATTGGGCAACTGGGCAGGTGGAGGACAAGTGCTCAGCTTTGGCACTACAGTATGCTTCGCCCACCTCTACTTCCCCGACATCGTTCGTAGGGATATGGTCTTCCGTGCAGCCGACTGGCTCTATGGCTGTCACCCCTATCACAACTACTCCTTCGTCGCAGTAGTCGGAGCAACCCGTCCCAAGCAAGTCTTCTACGGAAACAACCGTGCCGACTTCTCATTCATCCCAGGAAACGTGGCGCCCGGTCTCCTCTTCCGCCGTCCCGATCACTTCGAGAACTACGACGACTGGCCTTTCCTTTGGGGTCAGAACGAAGGCACCATAGCCGGCAACACTCAATACATCATCTTCGGCTCTCTCCTCAAGAATATCGTAGGTGCCAAGTAAAGTTTTCACCACCCAATCATCCAAACAACCCACATCTATGAAACAAGACCAAACAATGCGTGTCGGCATCATCGGCACAGGATGGATAGCCGAGAAAGCAGCCATCACTCTCCAGGGATTACCAACCATCGAATCCTACGCCGTCGGCTCTCGAAAGATAGAGACAGCCCAAGCATTTTCCGCTAAGTGGAACATCCCCCGAGCCTACGGTTCCTACTCCGAACTGATAGCCGATCCCGATGTTGATCTTCTATACATCGCTACTCCTCACTCCCACCATTTCGACGTGACCAAAGAGGGTATCCTTGCCGGAAAACCCTGCCTCGTCGAGAAAGCCTTCATGGCCAATCTTCGCCAGTCAAAGGAAATCATCGACCTCGCCCACACCCAGAAGGTCTTCCTCGCCGAAGCCATTTGGACACGCTACCAACCCGCTGTGAGCATGGTGCGGAAACTCCTCTCAGAAGGCCGCATCGGACAGCCTCGTCTCATCACTGCCACCTTAGGTTATTCGATGGGAAACAAGGCCAGAATCATGCGTCCTGACCTATGCGGCGGAGCCTTGCTCGACCTGGGAGTCTATGCCTTGAACTTCGTCAGGATGTTCACGGATAGCGACATTGTGAGCCTCGATGGCCAATGCGTGAAGTCCGACACAGGCATGGATTTGACCAACGCCATGACCATTATCCTCAGCGATGGAATCCTTGCCAACGTGCAGTCCAGCGCCTCCTGCGTAGGCGACAATATCGGGGTCATCGCTGGCACGGAAGGCAATCTCATCATCGACAACATCAACAACCCTCAGACCATCACAGTCAATGGTCCCGACCGCACCTACATAGAGACACTCCATGTGCCCAAGCAAATCACCGGCTATGAGTACCAGTTCCTTGCCTGTCGCGATGCCCTCATCCACGGCCTGCTCGAACCTAACGAAATGCCCCACGCCGAGACCCTCTACATCATGCAACTCATGGACGAACTCCGTCGCAAATGGGCTGTTCACTATCCGATGGATGACCCCCACTTTTCATAGTTCGGCCTCAACTGCTCCAAATAGTGCCGTATATTATTGTTGATGTATATTCAGACGAAAAATGATCAATAATTGCCTATTACAAGTGGAAGTCGTGCGTTTTTCTTTCAAAAACGTTGCAAAATATGCGTTAATTTAAGAGGTAATTTGGTGGTTCGGTTTATTTTTAGTAATTTTGCCGCAGAATTTGCGACGATATAGGCAATTTTTCGTTGCACGATAGTAAGAAAGCGTTATGTATATACACGAAAGAGACAATTGGACAAACTTCCGATGGGACGCATCGCAGGTGTCACTCCTTCAGGAGAAAGTGTTTCGTAAGCAAGGTGTGCTATATGGCAGACTGAGTTCGTTGGGCTTTGACAGCAAACTGCGTGCTATGGCAGAGAACCTGACATATGACATCGTGTATTCCTCGGAGATTGAAGGCATCCGACTGAACGTGGAGCAGGTTCGCTCTTCCATTGCCAGAAAGCTTGGGATTGAGAACGTGAAATATACTGCGCCTTCGCACTATGTCGATTCTGTTGTGGGTGTCATGCTCGAAGCAGTCCAGCATTATGATATGCCACTCAGTAAAGAGAAACTTTGTGCTTGGCAAGCTGCGTTCTTTCCATCCGGTTATAGCGAAGGTGGCCAGATAGAGATTGGTCAATACCGAACAAACGAAGAGCATATAGTCAGTGGAATGTTCGGACATGAGAGAATCCATTATATAGCCCCCTCTCCAGACCGTATTGACAAGGAAATGGAGAAGTTCCTCACATGGTTTGACGGAGAAGAGCCTGTAAGCAGTGTCATCCGTTCTGCCATCGCTCATTTCTGGTTTGTGAGCATTCATCCCTTCGAGGATGGCAATGGAAGATTGGCTCGCATTCTTTCAGACATGCTCCTGGCTCGTGGAGAGAAGAGTGAGTTCCGTTTCTATAATGTCTCATCACAGATCAACAAGGACAAGAATCACTACTACGACATTCTTGAACGTATGCAGCATGGCGATGGTGACATTACAGAGTGGTTGGTGTGGTACATGCAGAAATTGGTGGATGCCCTTGACGAAGCAGACACCATCGTCACTACCATCTTGAACAAGAGTTTTTTCTGGCAGAAGGCATCGGCTGTGCCAATGACAGAACGACAGACGCAGATGCTCAATCTTTTTCTTGACGGCTACGAGGCAAAGATAACGTCAAAGACATGGGCAACATTGGCAAAGTGCTCGAAGGACACCGCCATACGCGACATACAGGACCTGGTCAGCAAGAACATCCTGATAGAGGACATCCCTGGAGCAAAGCGACCAAGTTACTCCATCGTCTATGATGCAGAGGATTTGTCACAATTCTTCACCGATGTAAGCATTATCGAAGAGAATGGCATTCAATACCTCAAAGCATTGTTCAAGGGAAAGAAACCAATCTGTGAAAGAGTCTTGAAACTTGATGCAGAGCGATACCAAAAAGGCGATTTGCCATTAGCTAATCTACTAAGTAAATACTGTTCGTATATCGTTGTAGGCAATAGAGACTTATAATACCATTTTGTACAAACTGTCCACAATCAGAAAGCATCGTGGAAGTTTTGTACGGTTATGTAAACTCGGCAACAAATCGCATTTGCTGCCGAGTTTATATTTGTGAAATTAGTTTCTACTGTTTGATATAAGGTTTACTCAATCAAAAAGAAAGAGAGTCCAAATTCCAGAAGCGGAAAAAGGACTCCTTTAATTCTAAATGATAAAAACCTCGTCCTTATAGATCACCCTCATTTCTAACAATATTCTCGAAGTTTTGGGTGGCCCATTCCATCAAACCGATGACATGGGGCATGAGGCTTTTGCCCAATTCAGTGATGGAGTATTCAACCCGTGGAGGAACCTCTGGATAGACTTGACGAGCTACAAGACCTATTTGCTCCA
>JAEEGG010004293.1_pt1 | contig 34679 bp, 23 predicted proteins | sample 9134161 | NCBI WGS metagenome assembly JAEEGG01 (sample SAMN16246543, study PRJNA631951) | gut metagenome | biome: gut microbiome; feature: rumen; material: CR-attached | host: Bos | place: Iran: Karaj | collected 2018-10 | reverse complement strand
GGCTGCTCTGACCAGAAGAACCTCGCTGATGAACTCGCCACCTGCGACCTCATCTTCAGCATCGATGCCGATGAAGCCTTGTCGGATGAGCTAAAACAGTCCATCAAAGCACTGAAAGGCAAGGAAATCGCTGAGAATGAGGTCTTCGCCATGAACCGTCTCAACAATTACTGCGGTCAGTGGGTGAAGGGCTGCGGTCTTTATCCCGAGACCAAGATACGCATCTGGCGGCGCGGCTTCGCCGAGTGGGAAGGCATCATCCACGAGTGGCTGAACTACAAGGCAACACCGAAGAAAAACCTGCTGCATGGCGACCTGTTACATTATTCCTGGGACACGCCCGAGGCTTTCCGCAAGCAGCAGTTTCATTTCGCCGAACTGGGCGCTCAATCATATTACGAACGCGGCAAAAAGACGGGCATCCTGCCATGGATCTTCAGCCCGAGTATCAATTTCATCCGCACGTATATAATAAAAGGTGGCTTCCTCTACGGCAAGACAGGCTTCAGCATCTGCCGTGTGATGATGCAGGCTAATAGGCATAAATACAATCTATTAAGAAAGAAAATCAAAGAAAAACAATAACGGGATTGCTTCGCAAGAAATCTATCAAAAATCAATATAAAATTATTCAAAATCAATAAGATAGATTTTTATACAGATTTTAAAAGAATTTTTGAACGATTTCTTGTCCGCAGGACAATCACAAAAAGAAGAAAACAATGGAAGAAGCATTTGAACAAGAAGTCGAACGCACTGTGGCGGCACTGAAAGCAGGAAAAACCATCCTCTACCCTACCGACACCATCTGGGGTGTAGGCTGCGACGCCACCAACAACAAAGCCTGCCTGCGGGTTTACGCCGTCAAGCAGAGGCCCCTCAACAAGAGCCTCATCATCCTCGTCGATTCGGTGGATAGGCTTCAGGATTATGTGGTTAGCGTGCCCGCCATTGCCTACGACCTCATCAAGGGCGCCAAAAGTCCGCTGAGCATCATCTATCCCGAAAGCAAGAACTTGGCCAAGGCCGTTTCCGACGACAAGAGTATCTGCATCCGCGTAGTTGACAATGACTTCTGCAAGGAAGTCATCCGTCGCCTCGGCAAACCCATCACCTCTACCTCTGCCAACCTCACCGGGCAACCTTCTTCGATGATTTTCAGCGACATCTGCGACGAAATCAAAAACACGGTCGATTACGTGGTGCAACTCTACCATGACAGTTTCTGCAAGCCCAAAAGTTCGACGATTATCAAACTGAACGAGGATAACACTTTTGAGATTTTGAGGCAATAGTATTTCCGTTTTTTCGTTATCTTTGCGCCCCTAAAATATCAGTTTAACTCATGAAATCCCTGAAATTGTTTTTTTTGGCTTTTGCTAGTTTCCTTGCCATAGCAGCAACAGCCCAACAGCCCCAATCCAAAGGGCAGATGAACGCCCAAAAACTCGCCACAACGCTTTACCTCATCGAGAACTTTTATGTCGACACGACCAACATAGACAAAGTAACAGAAAACGCCATTGTCGCCGCGCTGAAGGAACTCGATCCTCACTCAGCCTACATCTCCAAAAAAGATGTGGAGAAGGCTAACGAACGGCTTGTAGGTAGCTTCGAAGGCATCGGCGTAACCTTCCAACTCATCCGCGACACCATCACCGTCATCAGTCCCACAGTGGGTGGCCCATCAGAAAAGGTCGGCATCATGGCTGGAGACCAATTCATCAAGATTGATGGGGAAAATGCCTTCGGCAAAAAGGTGGACAACGAATACGTTCAGAAGCACCTGCGTGGCAAGAAAGGCACCAAGGTCACTGTCAGCGTGAAACGCGGCAATGATCCCGAACTCCTTGATTTTGAAATCATCCGCGATAAGATTCCGTTGAACAGCATCAACGCTGCCTATATGCTTGACAATCATGTCGGTTACATCAAGCTCGACCAATTCGCGCAAGAAACGGTCAAGGAATTCAAGGAAGCTTTCAACAAACTGCAAGCCCAAGGCATGACCTCTCTCATCTTTGACTTGCGTGGCAACTCGGGCGGTTACTTGAACATTGCCATCGATTTGGTTGACCAGTTCATCGAAGAAAACAAACTCATTGTTTTCACTGAAGGCATTCACTCGCCACGCCAAGAATGGAGAAGCAAGGCTTCGGGACTTTACACTACAGGCAAATTAGTCTTCCTCATTGATGAAGGCTCAGCCTCGGCCAGCGAAATCCTATCCGGTGCCATCCAAGACCACGATCGCGGTATCATCATTGGTCGGCGTTCTTTCGGAAAAGGCCTGGTGCAAAGACCTTTCGAACTGCCTGACGGTTCTCAAATCCGCCTCACCACTTCGCGTTACCACACGCCATCGGGTCGTTGCATCCAACGCCCTTATGAAAAAGGTGTTGAAGACTATGCTAAGGAGATGATCAAACGTCTCGAGCACGGCGAATACTACCATGCCGACAGCATCCACTTCCCTGATTCACTGAAATATAAGACCGATGGCGGTCGTACCGTCTACGGTGGTGGCGGCATTATGCCCGACATTTTCATCCCCGTCGACACGGCCTACAGCAGCAAACTCTACACCAACCTTGTCCGCAAAGGTGCCTTGAACCGCTTCACCACAGACTATGGTCTGAAGCACCGCGATGAAATCAAGGCACAATATGGTGATTTCGATAACTTCAACAAGAATTTCACTGTCAATCAAGACCTTATTAATGGCCTTAAAGCCGCCGGCGAAGAAGCCAAGGTGGAATGGAACGAAGAGCAATTCAAGCATTCTGAGAAGTTTATTCTTTTACAAATCAAAGCTTTAATCGCTCGTAACGTTTGGGAGACACAGCAGTACTACCAAGTAATGGCATCGAACGACCCTGGCATACAAAAAGCCATGGAAATCCTTGGCAATGAAAGAGAATACAAACGCTTATTGAAAGTCAAATAAGTGTTCTCGACTTTTTTTGTTCCAAAGGGTAACTTTTTTGGCCTTCTCTCGTCTTACACTTTGGAATTATTCTTATTTTTGCCGTTTAAAAGTCTGCTGTCCCATTAGACATTCAGAAACAAGTAATAAATTCAATATCAACTTATTAAAAACAAAAAATGAAGAAATTTGGTTTACTCACTGCAGCATTCCTGATGATGGGATTGCTGTTTGGCAGCCAAGTGATGGCCCAGCACATCGAACTAGGCACTGCCAAGTCGGCACAAAACTGTGCCCAAGTAACTGACAATGGCTTCACGGCCTCCTTCTCCTTCAACAGCATCGATGCCACTGAAGTCTCCACCGAAAAAGGTGCTTTCTCCAGCATCATCATGGACAACACCTATCCCGCAGGCAATGTGGGAGAGCCTTCATTGCCCGTTGCCAACAAACTCATCGCCATCCCCTACGGTGTCAAGGACGTCACCGTCGAGGTGAAGAGTTACAACACCAAAGTCTATGCCCTAGCCGACTACGGCGTCAAGGCCCTCTATCCCCAGCAGCCTCTGCTCTTCAAGAACCAGAAGCCCGAGGATGTGCCTTTCGCATACAACGAGAAAGCCTACGCCCACAAAGGCTTTGCCGAGCGTCCTATCGCCGAGGTGAAGATCCAAGGCACGATGCGTGGCATCCAAGTCGGTGCCCTGACGGTCAATCCCGTGCAGTATGACGCCGCCTCCAACAGCATCCGTGTGTTTAACGACATCGTCGTCGAGGTGCGTTACAGCCAATACGACAAGTCGACCGCCTACAATGAGTTTGCCCGCACCTTCAGCCCTTATTTCGCTGGTGTCTACGGACAGATGTTCAACTGGCGCGATGACGTGTACGACCAACACCCCGACCTGTGGCAGGCTCCCGTGAAGATGTTGGTCATCGCCAACCGCATGTTCGAAGATGCCTTGCAGCAATGGCTGGCTTGGAAGACCACGAAGGGCTTCTACCTGAACGTGAACTACACCGATGAGATTGGCAGCAACGCCTCAGCCATCCGTGCCTTCATCCAAGAAGAGTACGACAAGGACGCCCCTACCTTCCTCGTGATTGTGGGCGACAAGGAACAAGTGCCTGCCAGCGCCACGGGTAGTGAGACCAACTGCGTCACCGACCTCCAATACTCGAGCATCGACGGCGACCAGTTCCCGGACATGTACCACAGCCGTCTGTCGGCCACAAGTGCCGCCCAGCTGACCGCCATGCTCAACAAGGCCTTAGAGTATGAACAATACACCATGCCTGACCCGAGCTACCTGAACAACGCGCTGCTCATCGCCGGTGCAGATAACGGCTATGGTGTTGAAGTCGGCCGTCCCACCATTTGGTATGCCTCCAACTACTACTATAACACCGAACACGGATTCGACAATGTATACGAGTTCAGCCACGGCTCCTACACCAACTGCTACAGCTATCTGAGCAGCGGTGTCGGTTTCGCCAACTACACTGCCCACGGCAGTCAAACCAGCTGGGCTGACCCTGAGTTCAACGTTAACAATGTCAACAACCTTACCAACGAGCACAAATACTTCCTCGCCATCGGTAACTGCTGCCAATCTGGCGACTGGGGCTACGGCACCTGCTTCGGCGAAGCCATGGTGCGTGCCGAAAACAAAGGTGCTTATGCCTACATCGGCTCTTGCCCCAACACCACTTGGTACAATGACTATTACTTCGGCGTTGGTGCCACCAACCGTCACGACGGCACCATGCCTACCTATGAAGAGACCACAATGGGTATGTACGATGCCGCTTGGGTCGACGATGCCTATAACACTGTCTGCTCATACTTGTTTATCGGCAACCTGGCCGGTAACGCCGCTCAATCTCTGGGATACCAGATGCATAGTGCCACCCTTTATTACTGGCAAGCCTACCACGTGCTGGGTGACGGTTCTGTCATGCCCTTCCGCGTGCAGCCTACCGAAAACAACGTCAGCCACATGCCTACCCTGCCTATCGGCATGGAATTCTTCACTGTCAATGCTGACCCAGGTTCCTATGTGGGCATCACCAAGGACGGCATCCTCTATGGTGCTGGCATGATTGGCGAAAGCGGCACTGCTGATATCACCATCAGCCCCATCACAAGCGGCGGTGATGTCACCATCTGCGTGACCCACCCCCAGCGCGTTCCTTATATCAACGTAATCCCCGCCGCTGCCATGGAAGGCGCTTATGTCGCCGTCGACAACGTGGAATGCGAGCAACCTCTGGTCACTGGCGCCTATGTGACTCCTACAGTCTCCCTGAAGAACGTCGGTATCGAAACCGCTGAAAACATCAACGTCGTGTTGAGCACTGAGTCGGAATATGTCGAACTTATCGGCACCACGGCAACGGTTCCTTCGCTGGCGCCCGACCAAGTCTACCCGATTGCCAATGCCTTCTCCTTCAATACCGATGTTAACATCCCCAACAACACCAAGGTGCGCTTCTTTGTAACCTGCACTTCTGGCGACGACACTTGGGAAGGCAGATTCGACCTCACCTTTGGTGCTCCTGAATTCGCCGTCACAAACATCAGCAACACCGAACTCGCCCCTGGCAACACCGGCACCATCACCTTCGACATCGCCAACAATGGCGGCGCCGATGCCGAGAATGCCGTTCTCGAAGTCTATTCCAGTTCCAACGACCTCATGCTGGCGGCCAACAGCTTTAACCTCGGCGACATCGCCGTTGGCGCCTCCATCAACTTCCCCGTTGGCATTACGGTCAACAGCAACGCTGAAATCGGTTCGACCTACGAGATTAACTACCTCGTGACTGCTGGTCACTATTCGACCTCAGGTTCCTACATTATCACTGTGGGCAACATTATGGAAACCTTTGAGACTGGTGACTTCACGTTGTACGACTGGCAGTTCAGCGGCAACGCCAACTGGACCATCGTGAGCGATGGCGCCTATGCTGGCACCTACTGCGCCAAGTCAGGTGCCATCTCGGACAACCAAAGCACCGAACTCGTACTCACCATTGAAATCCTTGCCGACGGCGAAGTCAGCTTCTACAAGAAGGTGTCTTCCGAAAGCTCCTGGGATAAACTCTTCTTCTATATCGACAATCAAGAAAAAGGCAACTGGTCAGGCAACGAAGCCTGGAGCCAGGTCTCCTATCCTGTGACCACGGGCACCCACACCTTCAAGTGGAGCTACCAAAAAGACGGTAGCGTGAGCAGTGGCAATGACTGCGCTTGGGTCGACAACATCCAGTTCCCGCCCACCAACGTCATCCTCTCGCTCAATCCTGTCATCGACCTCCAAGCCAACGTCAACGGCAACAATGTCAACTTGACTTGGAATGCCCCAGAGGGCGCCACGTCCTACCTCATCTACCGCAATGGTGAAGAAGTGGGCAACCAAACCAGCACCACTTTCGCTGATATCGTGAATGACGGCGTCTATACCTACAGCGTCGTCGCCACCGATGGCAACGGTCGCTATTCTGCTCCTGAGTATGTTTCAGTCAGCATCGGCACCGTCGGCGTCGAAGAGAGCACTCTCGAAAGCGTGAGCATCTATCCTAACCCCGTTAACAGCATGCTGACTATCGACGGCGGCAGTGCCGAATACAGCTACGCCCTGTACAACGGCATGGGGCAGATTGTCGCCAACGGCAAGACTCAAGGTGTTGAGCGTGTCAATATCAGCGACCTGGCCAAGGGTGTCTACTTCCTCCGTCTCACCACTGGCACGCAAGTGCGCGTCGAGAAGGTCGTCGTAGAATAACCACACTCGCAGAAATGCATTAAGAAAGGTCGTCCTTTTGGGCGACCTTTTTTTTGTATCTCTCAGAATGCACAGAACTATATAAAATGCCATATTGGCAACAGAATACGCAGAAATCTTTGATTCGACGAAATCAATTCTATGAAAAGTAGAATTACACAACTATTAGTTTCTGAGTATTCAACGGGCTCAGCGTGAAAACAAATCACATCCCGCGTTGTTTCTTGATGGTTTCGTAGGCTGCATTGATTTCTTGGAACTTCTTCTCTGCGGCTTTCCTGACCTCGTCGCCAAGACTGCTCACCAAGTCAGGGTGGTTTTTCTTGGCCATCTCTCGATAGGCTTTTTTCACCTCCTCGTCAGTGGCCGTAGGCTCGATGCCAAGAATCTTGTAAGCACTATCAGTCTCCTTGATGAACATGGCCTTCACCGAAAGAAAATCACTATTGGTGACGCCCATGTAATCGGAAATCGTGTTAATCACGCCCAATTCCTCGGGTGAGATAACGCCATCTGCATTGGCAATGCCAAACAGATAATGAAGCAATTGCAGACGTGAGGAATAGTCCATATAGCGACCCACCTGCTGACTGACCTCATAGATGTTGTAATCCTGTTCAAGAATCTCACGGAGCATCTTGATATACTTCTCTGCCTGTGCCTGACCGAAGTTCTGCAGGAAGAAACGCTTCACATAGTCGAGTTCGGAGCGTTTGACGTTGCCGTCGGCCTTCATCACGGCAGCAGAAAGCACAAGGAAAGTCACATTAAAATCGCGTTGGGGCTCAGTATTACCGAAAGTTTCGTTCACCTCAGTACGCATCACTCTAGGCCTCCGACCAGAAAAAAGACTGCCCAAGACCACCGCGACGATGCCGCCCAACGGGTTCTGGGTGAATGCCCAGCCCAAGCCAAACAAGACGATTTTTGTAAAACAACCCATATCTTTTTGTTGAATTTAGCGGCAAAGGTACACAAAAAACTGGAGTTGAAAATAATTCTGCCAAAAACGTCCAAACAACAGGAAAAGATTCGTATTTTTGCACTCTTTATTTGAACAATTCAACCTAATTTTATCACACATGAAAAAAGTTCTCTTTTCACTCTTATTTGTGGCAATGTCAGCATTTTCATTTGCCCAACAGTGGAATGCCATCAGCGAGAACTCTCCTGCTAGTCCCAAGGTAAAACTGGTTTCGAGCAGCGAGCAACAAGTCGTCGTCGACTTTACGCTAGGTGGTTTCAACCTAACCCGAGTGAGCACTCCGAACGGCACGCAGCAGATCGTGTCAGTCCCAAAGATGGCCTCGATGCTTGAGGCAGGTGCTCCCGACCTTCCCCAGTTCCCTGTCCCTGCCATCATCGGCGACATGGCCGAGATGACGGTCAGCGTGATCAAGTGCGAGTTCACGGACTATCCAAATGTTGAAATCGCCCCTTCGAAGGGCAACTTCAGCCGCCAGATTGACCCCGAAAGCGTGCCTTACACCTATGGCGCAATGTACAACCAAAACGCCTTTTATCCTGCCGCTCAAGCCTACCTTGAAACGCCTTATATCATCCGCGACTACCGTGGCCAAAACATCATGGTGCGTCCCTTCGCCTACAACCCCATGACGAAGACCTTGCGCGTCTATCATGACATGACCATCGCTATGAAGAAGGTGAGCAACAACGGCGTGAACCAAAAAGTGGGTCGCAAAACTGCCCAAAAGATCTCCCCCGAGATGAAGGAGGCCTATAACCACCGCTTTATCAACTACAAGGAAAGCAACGCCAAGTACTCTTTCGTTCAGGATCGCGGCGAGATGCTGATCATCTGCCCCGACCAATATGTAGAAGCCATGCAACCTTTCATCGATTGGAAGAACCAATCGGGCCGCCCCACCACAATCGTGAGCCTCTCCGAGATTGGGGGCAACAACGAGAACCAAATCAAGAACTACATCAACGGCATCTACACTGATCCCGAGCGCAATTTGGTCTATGTCCTCCTTGTTGGCGACTATGCCGACCTCACGCCTCACTCGATGAGCGGCGGCCGCAGCGACAACTGGTTCGGTCAACTCGAGGGCAACGACTACTACCCCGAAGTCTTCACGGGCCGTTTCTCTGTTCAAAACGTGACCGACGTTAACACCCATGTCGAGAAAGTGCTATACTATGAGCGTGACATGAAAGGCGACGTCACATGGCTCAACCAAGGCATTGGCATCGGCGCCAACGAAGGTGCTGGGACTGGTCATTTCGGTGAAGCCGACTACGTTCACATCAACTACATCCGCGACACTTTGATGCACTACACCTATGAGAACGTGACGCAACAATATAGTGGCGTAGGCAGTGGCACTAGCGCCAACGCCATCAGCACCGACTTCAACGCTGGCAAGAGCATCTGCAACTACTGCAACCATGGTTCGCAACAAAGTTGGGCAGTGGCCAGTTACAGCATCAGCCATGTGAATGCTTTAGTCAACGACGACAAATGGCCTTACATCTGGTCGGTGGCATGCAACAACGGCGAGTTCAACGGCAACTGTTTCGGCGAGGCCTGGTTGCGCGCCACTAACAACGCCACGGGACGTCCCACTGGCGCCATCGGCGGCATGTTCAGCTGGATCTCTCAACCTTGGGTGCCTCCAATGTACGGCCAAGACGAAATGGTCGACATCCTCACCGGATGGAGAAGCACGGACCAGTTCTGCCACACCTTTGGCGGTGCATCTTTGAACGGAAACATGTATGTCTTAGATGCTGCACCCAGTGACCAAGGTGCTACCCACAACACCTGGATCCTGTTTGGTGACCCCAGTCTGTTGGTACGTACCGACAACCCCACCAGCATGAACGTCACCTGCTCTCCTTCAGTGCTGATGCTTGGCATGAGCGAATTGGAAATCACCGCTGAAAACACCGCTTACGGCATCGCCACCCTGATGATGGACGGTGAAGTGATTGCCACAAGCGACATCATCGACGGCACCTGCACCCTTAACTTCGCCCCAATGGCCAATGTGGGCAATGCCACCCTGACCGTTATAGGTTACAACAAAGTGGCTGAAGTCTTGGGCGTCTCCGTCCTTCCTGCCGAAGGCCCCTTCGTGACAATTTCGAACTACTCCCCCAATTTTGCTCCTGTCAATCAAGAGATGAACCTTACCATGGTCTTAAAGAACGTCGGCGTTGACCCGACCAGTGGCAACACTCTTGTCAACCTGACTTGCGAAGATGACCGTTTGACACTCACCAACGGCACTGCACAATTTGGCGTACTGCCCGCCGAGGAGACCGTCACCCTGCAAGACGCCTTTAGTTTCATCGTAGCAGATGGCGTTGAAGACGGCACGCGTTTCCAAATCGACGTCGAAATGACCGATGGTCGTCAAACATGGAGCGGTAAGATGTTTATCACTGCAGGCCAAGCCATCCTCAACTATGGTGGCACCGATTGGTCTGAGAGTTTTACGCCCGGCGAAACAGTTACCTTCGTAACCAACTTTAAGAACACCGGTCATTACATGGCCACTAACGCCATCGCTACCATCGCATGCGAGAGTGAATATGTCACCCTGCTCAACCCCACTATTGAAATGGGCACCATCGATCCCAATGGCATCAGCACCTGCGTGTTCAACATTCAAATCGACGAGAATTGCCCCGAGACCGAAGTGATAGAAGTCAGTTTTGCTATGCAAGCTGATGGCGGTCTCAGTGCTGAAGGTTCTATCACCATTAGGAACACTTGCAATGTCGTCTTCGAATTGTCCGACTCTTGGGGTGATGGTTGGAACGGCGCATCTCTTACGGTCAGCTTTAGCGACGGAACCCCCAGCGTAGACCTCTCCTGTGAAGGTAATTCACAAACAGAAGTCCTGAAGATTGGAAAAGGCGCCCATGTCACCTTGACATGGCACCGTGGCAGCTACGACAGCGAATGCTCTTTCGTGGTCAGATACCAGAACGGCGCTCAGATTTACCAAACCAACAATCCCAATCCTGGTGTGGTCTTCGAATTCGACTGTGATTGCGCCAGCTTCCCGAGTGCTACCTTCGACCCCGTTGAGAACTTAGCTGCCGAGACAGGCATTGGCACTGTAACCTTAACGTGGGACGAACAAGAAAACGCTGTCAACTACATCATCAGCCGTAACGGCATCGAGATTGCCCAAACCACAGAACCCAGCTATGTTGACGAAGTCTTCACTGAGTATTTTTACACCTATTGTGTCGTTGCCGAGTATGGCCATGGCAGCAGCGCACCTGAGTGCATCGTGGTGAAGTCTGAATTGGGCGTAGAAGAGGGAGTTGCCGAATTCTCCGTCTATCCCAACCCTGTCAGTGGCACACTGCACATCGATGGCGGCAACGCTGAATACACCTATATGTTATACAATGGCATGGGACAAGTGGTGGCCAATGGCAAGGCAAAGGGCGCTGAACATATCAGCGTCGACGGCCTGACCCAAGGCGTCTACTTCCTCCACCTCACCTCGGGCACGCAAGTGCACGTTGAGAAGGTAGTGGTGAAGTAATTCACCAACCATACATAACATGAAAGGCGACCTCGAATTCGGGGGTCGCCTTTCTTATGGCAGGTCAGACAAATCACTCATGAAAGATAGCTTCGTGATATATGCCTTCGCCCTCAATGACTGAAGTAGCGTTAAACCACCCTATCGCGTCACAGTTCGAGAACACATTGGTGAACATGGCAGGAAACGCCCCCATCACTGGGTTGACACCAATAGCGAGTTTCTGACCCACAATAAAATACATATAGTCCTTTGATATACTATAGAGTTTCACTTTCACCACATCACCCTCGTCAAGGTATGACTTGTTCATAATACCCACGGGGATCTCAATGTTGTTGTTTAACATCTCTGGACCGTTAAAATAATAACCTGCATAACCCTTCATAGGAAAGAGATTGAACAGTTTTGATGGACGATTCTTAAATAGTTTGCCGTTCAGGTATAATTCCACATTATAAACAATCGAAGAGTCGGCAAGCGTCTGGAAATAAGGGCACACACACACTGCCGCAGCATCATCAACAAGCGGTATGTTGTTTGCATCGCGCTTGGGCAGCAGACCGACTGAATCAATGCGGACGGTATTGTTTGACATCTTTGTGTCAACGTACATCCTAAGAGGCCACGAATAAAGGGAATTCTCTTCAACATTCACCTCTAAATGATACCAACGGTTTTTACGTCCCGCCACCGAATCGGACAGATAATGGCCTGGTTTGTTCTCCTGTTCGTAAAACCAGATGGTATCGTCGTTTGAAGTCACATACACCTCTGCATCGGTAATCATTTCGCGCCCCGTTGTATCATACATGGCCGAGGAATAACTGAGAATCACCTCGTGGCGTTTAAACTCATTCGTGATTGTTCCTTCAACCACAGGCACACGCCGACCCTGAGGCACGTCCATAACGACATCCTCAGTACACGACGCCAAAAGACCGAAGCCTAATAGAAACACCAAATAACAATTCCTTTTCAACATAACCTTATTTTCTGAAAACCGTATTCCCTGAAACGACAGAAGCGGTGAAGAACCAACCTACGCCTTCGCCTTCGGGTTGAATATTAGTGCTTACATTAGCAGGTGCACCCAACATAGGATTGCTTCCCGTTGACATTAAAAGACTATAAAAATAATAGAAATAGTCCGAAGTGATGCTATACAAATCCGCATGAATTGTATCGCCATCCCTAAGTTGCGACCTACGGAAATACGCAATCGGAATCTCTTTATTGTTCTCCTGCATCTCAGGACCGTTCACATAATAGCCAGCAAATCCGCCTTGTGGTATCATCATAGTCAGTCTCAGGCTATCGGAAATCACAGTGTCGTTCTTCGACACCCGAGGCATATAAATGATATTAGGGTCGGGAAGGCTTTGGAAATACGGATACAACCATTCGATGGTGTCGCGCATAAATACCGAAGGAATGCTGTCATTGTTGCCATTAAAATGCTTGAGAGCAAGACTGTCGATGCTCTCCACATTATCGGGAATGAGACTTTCAGCAAAGACACGCTTTACCACGCCACCAGTTTCATGCACCTCAACGCAAAGGCGATAAACGGTATTCTTCGTTCCTGCAACGAGGTCAGTGAAATAATGACCAGGTTGCTCTGCATCTTCATAGTAATACATCGTATCAATGCCATCGGTCACATACATCGTTGCACCTGTCACCATGTGAATCTCATTTTGGTTGTAGAACTCGGCGGTATAGCTCAATATGGCTTCATGATGCTTCAACTCATTGGTGAACGAGGCTTCGACTCCAATCATCGGATCGCCCTCTTCTACATCGATGACAATGTCCTCCGTGCAAGCAGCAAAGAGGAACATTGAAACAAGAACCATTATCTTCTGCAGTTTCATGACTCTCAATATTTGAAGTTATAGGTAATGGAAGGAACCGCAGAAAAAAGATACATGTTTTTGGTGACAATGCTGCCGTTTGGACCTTGATCGAAGGTGATAGCCCATGTGTTATGTCGGGCATAGGCATTGTATACCGAAACATTCAGTTCATGCTGCCAGCGTCGGTTGTCAAGTTTGCCGAGCTTGCAAGTGAACGACAGGTCGAGGCGATGATAATCGGGATAGCGGCTTTCATTACGCCTACCGTTATACACAGCATAGGTCATTCCATTAATGGTGTACTGCCCGTATGGGAATGTCACGGGCTGACCAGTATTGTAAATCCAGTTGGCAGCCAAAGTGATTCGCGGCGTCACGTCATAACTGCCCACAATGACGATATTGTGAGGACGATCATAAGGAGAGCGATACTCCATGCCATGGCTAATCTCGGGGATAGTCCGGAAAGACCGCGAATAAGTGTAGGAAACCCAACCAGTGAACTTGCCCACATTCTTTCTAACAAGAAACTCAACACCATAGGAGCGCCCCTTGCCAACACGCAACTCTCCGTCAATCAGCAGGTAACCATAGGTAATGGCATTGTCCTTGAAGTCTATGACATTCTTCATGTCTTTGTAATAAACCTCTACCGAGGTCTCAATAGCGTCGTTATGGAAATTGCGGAAATAACCAAGGGCAAATTGGTCGCATTTCTGAGGCTTTACATTAGGACTTGTAGGGAACCACACATCGAAGGGCAAGCCGCCCGTCGCTGATGAGGCCACTTGAGCATATTGCACTGTTCGTGAATAGGAAGCCTTAATTGACGAGTGCTCGTCAATCTGGTACATGGCGGCCAAGCGCGGTTCAGGATTGATGACAGTATTGAAGACCTCTCCCCTTCCATAATGCAGGGTATCCATAGGCAAATGTACTATGGTGTCAAAAACATACAGTTCTTCCTCACCAAGATTTTGGAAGCATGATAATCGCAAACCAGCTCGGAAGGTGAGACGCGGCATGGGAGTATAGTCATGGGTGAAATACAAGGCATGTTCCAAGGCCTTGCGTGCCACTGCTTCCGTTTGGTCAACCTGAAGGTATTGTGAGAGCGCTCCACCCCTATCGTCGATTTCGCCTTGAAGATACGATTGGATGCCAGTAGCGAGACCGAACTTCGAGGTATGAACATCGTTCCAATGCATGGCAAAGTCATAGTTTAGACTGGCAGCATCAGTACCCGCCTTGATAGCGAAATTGTAAGGGCTATAGTTGATGTCGATGCTGTAACGGTAACGCGAACCTATCAACGAGAGGTTTGAGGTGAGACGGTCAGAGAAGATATGACTCCAACGCAAGGTGGCGCTGCTATTGCCATACCCCAAGCCTATCATCTCTTGCATTGAGAACTGATCATGGCCATTATAGAACGACAGGAAAAGGCGGTCGTTCTTGCCGAGGTTTTGCGACACCTTGGCGTTCACATCGTAGAAATTTATCTTCGACTTATTGAGGTCTTCTCCCATAAAGGGCAAGATGAGACCCGCATAGGTTCTTCGACCAGCCAGCATCACAGAAGTCTTATGGTCGAAAAGCGGTGTTTCCAACATCAAATGACTCGTCACCAAGCCTACACCACCTTGGAAACCCAAGCGCTTGGGCATCTCATCTTTCACCGACACGTCAAGCACAGAGGAAAGGCGGCCGCCAAAGTTGGCAGGTATGTCGCCTTTGTATAGAGTGGCGTCTTTCACCACATCATTGTTGAACACGGAGAAGAACCCAAGAAAATGCGAAGCGTTGTATATGGGAGCACCGTCAAGCAGGATAAGGTTGTGGTCAGTAGCACCACCACGCACACTAAAACCTGACGAACCCTCAGAAGCCGACTGCACACCTGGAAGCAACGTGATGCTTTTGATGACATCCACCTCTCCCATCAACGCAGGAATTTTCTTAATGGTTATCATGTCGAGCGTCTGAACGCTCATCGCCATGGCAGTCACATTGCGGTCCTTGCGCTCGCTTGTGACCTGCACCTCAGAAAGTTTTTCCGACTCTGGCTGCAATTTCACATTCACAGTCTGCGGTTTGGCAGTCACGTTCACCTTCTTGTTAAGCGTGGTGTAACCTACGTAGGAAATGCGCAACGTATGTTCACCCATCGGCAAATCCAGTTCGTACCGGCCTTTCTCATCGGTCGTGGCGCCCTGTTGCAACTTCTCGACATAAACAGACACTCCTATCAAGGTCTCGCTAGTCTCAGCATCCTTGATGACACCTGAAATTCGTCCTTTTTGTTGCGCCAACACACTGAACGTCAACAAAAAAAGACAAACCAATAACGCAAATAGTTTTCGATGCATTTTCTTCAAAAAATTTGGGCAAAGATACAAAAGATTAGGCATTTACAGACATTTTTCCCTGCAAATCCTCCAAAACCGCCATTATTCCAATGTCTTATACCCCATTCTGTCCATTTTTTCCACCTCAAGCGAAGGATGCCCAAACTCCTCGGTGACCTTTCCCAGAAGAAGATACACACCATCGCCTTGAAACGGCCAAGCCTTCAGCGCCTGCGGGAAATGCACCGTGTCGAAGGCCTCACCCGTGACATCCACAAAGGTGCCAAGTGCCATTGTGTCGCCCTTGCTGGTGCGTACATACTTCACTGTCACCAACTTGCCCAGCATACGATAGCATTTGCCCACAAAATACAGCATCTGAGAGGCCATCAACTCACCTCGAAACTTGGTCTTTAGCAAGTCGAACCATGTCAGGGAGATAGGGAATCCATACAATTCAATTTCATCATAAGCATTCTGCAAGGCATTCGTCTGAAAATCGGGGAACTCGAAGTGCTGGTTTTCTAGTTGGAAGAGCGTCTCTGATTGCTCTTTCTTGCCACAATCTTTATTGAGATGGACCTGCCATAGCAGTTCTGCCTTGGCCTTTTTCGTGAATCCGAATGCCCCTCCTCGAATGAGCAGAACCAATTGTTCCAAAGAGAACGGCACCCTGGCAATAAAATCATCCAGACTAGCAAATGGACCTCTAGTTTCACGCTCAGCAATAAAACGCTCAACAAACTGTTTTTCAACGCCCTGCAAATGAACAAAACCCATGAAAACCGTTCTCCCGTTCAAAGTGGTGAGATAATCGCTACAGTTGACGCAAGGCAGGTGAATTCTAGCACCTTGGCGTCGCGCCTCGTTAAAATAGAACCATGTCTGATAGAATCCACCGAAATTGTTGATGACGGCTACCTGAAACTCAAGCGGATAGTGACTCTTCAGATAAAGGCTTTGGTAACTCTCAACGGCATACGAAGCAGAATGCGCTTTTGAGAAGGAATACCCAGAAAACGACTCTATCTGCCGCCACAACTCACGTGCTAGGTCATCGGGATACCCCTTGGCCCTGCAATTGCCGAAGAAGCGTTGAGTAACCGCCTCAAACTCTGACTTGTCGCGCATCTTATGACCCATCATGCGACGCAACACATCGGCCTCTGCCAAATCCAGACCTGCAAAATAATGCCCCACTTTGAGTACATCCTCCTGATAAATCATCACACCGTAGGTCTCACCCAACAGTTCCTTCAACAAAGGATGCTTATAGTCCACCGTCTCGGGATGATGGAAGCGATGGATGTATTCGCGCATCATGCCTGAACGAGCCACGCCCGGCCGAATAATGGAACTAGCCGCCACCAAGGTCTTGTAGTCGCCGCAGCGCAACTTGCGCAACAGGCCACGCATCGCTGGACTCTCAATGTAGAAGCAACCGCAGGTCTCGGCCTTAAGCAGTTGGCGTCGTATCAACTCATCTTGCTTCAACGCATTGATTTGGTGAATGTCAATGCGGATACCGTGACTGCGTTCCACTATCTCCACCGCATCGCGGATGTGGGCGATGCCACGCTGACTAAGAATGTCGATTTTTACAAGACCTACCTTGTCAGCAGAATACATGTCATATTGCGTTGTTGGGAAACCCTTGGGAGGCAAATCAAGGGCAGAAAAATTCGTGATGGGTTCTTCCGTAACCAACACACCTCCAGCATGAATGGAACGCTGGCGCGGGAAGTCGCGGAGACGCTCGGCGATGGACAGTATCTTTCTCCCGATTTCACTATGTCGGGCAAAGTCCTCGGCATTGCGTTCCATTTGGTCAATTTCACCCTTAGGCAAGCCGAACACCTTGCCCAGTTCACGGCAAAGCGAGTTATCCTGAAACGTGACTGTTGCTCCCAACAGCGCCACATACTCACAACCGTATTTTTCGAAAACATGCGTGATGACTTTGTCTCGATCACGCCATGAGAAGTCGAGGTCGAAGTCTGGCGGACTGCTCCGCATGGGGTTGAGGAAACGCTCAAAATACAAGTCCAGTTCTATCGGATCCACATCGGTGATCTTCAAGCAATACGCCACCACACTATTGGCGCCACTGCCTCGCCCGACATGATAGAATCCTTGCGACATGGCAAAGCGAACGATATCCCAAGCAATGAGGAAATAGGCACAAAAACCCATCCGCTCGATGATTTCCAATTCCTTTTCAATGCGACGGTAAGCGTTTTTGTTGACCGTACCATAGCGGTATGCCATCCCATCGAAGGCCAGTTTGCGCAGCAGTTCGCAGTCATCGTAAACATTGCCTGTGAAGGTGCGCTTGCTTTTCACGCTCGCATCAATGCCAATCTCACACCTGTCCAATATACGCTCCGAATTTTCAATAAGTTGCGGATATAGCGCGTAACCTGCTTTCAACCTCTCGATTGGTAACAGAATCTCATCAGAATCGGCACAAGACTTGTGAACCAAGCGCGAAATCAACACATTCTCGTCGATTGCACGCATGCATTGGTGCATTTCAAAATCGACCTCCTCGGCAAAGGTCACAGGCTGCATGGCAACGAGTTTTTCGAACGAGTGGCAGGCGAACATCTTGGTAAGTTGGGAAAAACGCACACCGAGAAATTCGTTCGCTTTCAGTTGTGCAGGTTTCCGTTTTCCGAAGGGATAGATCACAAAGACATGTTCCCAATCGGGTGCCAACTCGGGAAAAGGTTGTTTATTGAAATTATGTTGCGTTAGGAAACGGTTCAGTTCGGCGAAACCTTCGTTGTTTTTGGCCAAGGCCACATACAGCAGTTCGTTGCCGTTGCGGACCTCTACGCCTACGACAGGTCGAATGCCTTTCTTCTGGCATTCGAACACGAAATCGGCAACACCCATCGTCGTGTTGATGTCGGTCAATGGCAAGGCGGCATAACCAAATGCAGCAGCTCTTCCGACCAAGTCCGCAATCGGCATTGTGCCGTAGCACAGACTGTTATATGAATGCACGTTCAGTATCACTGTTTTTTCGTTTTTCGACTGCCGTGATACGACAATCGCTTTATCCTTTTACCCCGCCGCCCGGTGTATGATTTGTTCCCCAAAGCGCGTCTTAATCTTATCCAAGGCGGCATACAGATTGGTCAATTCCATATTGTCGTCAAACAAAGCAAGCTGCGGCGCACCACTAACCAGTTCACTAAGGCGCACTCCCACAAGTCGTATCATCATCCGTCGGTTGTACAATTTGTCGAAAATGCCATTCACCGTTTCGCTCAGCACATGGTCAAATGCCGTGTAAGGGATACGCTGCTGCATGTCGTGCGTGTCGAAGTTGGAATAGCGAATCTTTACTGTCACGCAACCCGCCAACTTGCCTTGCGAGCGCAAGTCAAAGCCGAGACTCTCTACCATGCGCGCCAAACATTGCCGGATGGACACGATGTCTATGGTGTCTTGTTCGAAAGTGCGTTCCTTGCTAATGGACTTTCGATCTTGGTAAGGGCATACGGGCGTGTCGTCGTGTCCGTTGGCTTTTTTCCAGATGTCGAGGCCATGCTTGCCCATGGCACGCTCCATGGCAAGAGGCGGCAGACGGCGTAGTGTCCCTATCTTCTCCACGCCCATTGAACGCAGCAAAGTGTAAGTCTTCTCGCCCACCATCGGGATTTTCTGCACCGACAAGGGATCGAGAAAACCATTAATATAAGGTGTGGGCACTTGCAGTTCGCCGTTGGGCTTGGCTTGACCTGTAGCGATTTTCGCTACAGTTTTGTTCTCCGACAATCCGAAAGAAATCGGCAGTCCCGACTCCTTGATAATACGTTGCCGCAACTCGTGCGACCACAACTGGCAATCGTGGAAGCGGTCCATGCCCGTCAGGTCAAGGTAATGCTCATCGATCGACATCTTCTCGTAAACGGGTGCACTATCAGCGATAATATCGGTCACCAAGCGGGAATAGCGACTGTAGAGTTCCATGTCGCCACGGATGAAAACGGCCTGGGAGCAGAGTTGCCGCGCCATGCGCATCGGCATGGCTGAATGCACGCCAAACTTTCTTGCTTCATAGCTGCACGTCGACACCACACCGCGGTCCGACATGCCACCCACAACGACGGGTTTGCCCTCTAACGAGGGGTTCACCAAGCGCTCCACTGACACAAAAAAAGTGTCCAAATCCAGATGCAAAATCGTCCTTTCCATCATTCTTCCTCCTTTTTTTTGCCCAAAATGCTTGCATGTTCCAAAAAAGTTGTATTTTTGACGAGTTTTTAATCAAATATTTCGCCGTAAATTTAATCAATTATTTTGATAGGATGCAACAAAAACAAATTATTTTCTCCAAATGCCTCGATTCGAGGCAAATGAGAGTTGTAGGGAGATTCCCCTGCGGGGAATGGAGCATGCTGTAATGTTAATATAGCGGCGACCTGTGATACTCCTATCACTTTAAGACCTTTCTGGCCGCCGCTGTATCACACGATGACAAACCTCCATTCCCGAAAGGAATCTCAACAATTGACTGCACCGAATCAAAGATTTCAACAACCAATATTTCAACAATATGTACTTCAACTCCAACATCAAATTCCTCCGTAAACATCGTGGTCGTACCCAAGACGACATCGCTTTTGCCCTGCAAATGAAACGCTCCACGCTAAGCGGCTATGAAAACGGCGTGTCGGAACCTAACCTCGAAACCTTGGTCGCCTTCTCCAAGTATTTCGGCATCGCCATTGACACTTTGGTGAAAGTCGACTTGAGCAGCATCAGTCCCAGCCAATTGTTACAATTGGAACGCGGCTACGATGTGCACCTGAAAGGCAGCAACCTGCGCGTGCTGGCCACCACTGTCAACAACGACAATGAAGAGAACATCGAACTCGTCACCGAGAAGGCCAAGGCCGGCTATGCCACAGGCTTCGCCGACCCAGAATATATCAAGGTGCTACCCACCTTCACCATGCCTTTCCTCTCGCACGACCGCAAATACCGCACTTTCCAAATCAGTGGCGACTCAATGCTGCCCATCCCCGACGGTTCCTACGTGACGGGCGAGTATGTCATCGACTGGACCTATATTCGTAGCGGCCAACCCTACATTGTGCTCACCCAGGACGACGGCATCGTCTTCAAGATTGTAGACAACAAAATCGAACACGAAGGCAAACTCACCCTCAGTTCGCTCAACCCGCTCTACCATCCCTACGACCTGCCCGCAACCAACATCAAGGAAGTGTGGAAATTTGTGCATTACATCAGCGCGGAAATGCCACAACAACGCGAGAACCGCTTCCGCGAGGAAGAACTGATGCAGACTGTACAAGAGCTGAAAAGACAGGTAGAGGAGATTCAGTTGCGATTGAATATCTGAGAATCAGTCCATAGATACACTCGGAGTTCGTCTGCATGTCACACCGGCCGAGGAGCGAGGGAGTGTATCTATGCAGACGAACTCCTCGGTATGCCCCCGCACATTAGGCACAATTTTTGTGGTAAATATTTGTTATGTAACAAAGACAACAACCCAAAAAACCATTTTATCATGAAAAAAGTATTTTTAAGTTTATTGCTCTTCTGTGGCTTAGCCCTGATCGGCACCAGTTGCAAAGACAACAATGGAAACAACGGCAACGACAATGTCACCCCTGAGGTGCAATCCGGAGCCCTGACTGTCGGCAACAACACCGACAACATTGTCACCGCCAAAACCGTCAAGTACGGGCAAAAAAACGCCATCGTCCTCGCCTCCAAGGAGATGACCGCCGCCAAAAATGAAGGCATCGCCATCATCTTCAATGGCAACATCGTCCCTGGCACCTACACGATGGACAACAACTCGAAAGACCCCGTCCCCACTGTGGTCGGCTTCCACGAGTTCAACCTCGGTGAGCTTCCCTTCATCATGGGCGCTGACACCTTGTTCTATGGCGATACCTACTATTGGATGAACGGTGTGCTTTCCGTCACCGAAAACAACGGCACCTACACTGTCATCCTGTCACAAAGCATGGGCGCCAACCACGACGGCCAGACCGTCCAGTTAGCCCTTAACTTCCAAGGCACATTGCCGCCCTATCAGTTCGATGCCGACAACAAGTTCAAAATCGGAAACATTGAGAGCCCCATTGGACTGGCTGGCATCACCGCTTTGAACGGTTTGAGCGGCTTGGGGCTCGATGTCAAGTCGATGCTCTTCATGTCGGCCGACCGCAAACGCTTCTTCATCGTCAGCTATCTCGGCGGCCAGGTCGTCGACGGCGAATACAACCTCGGTTACCTCGGCACTCCTTATGTGCCTATATTTCCCTGCGTGCATGTCGCCCTCGATGGTGACTTCTGGACCTTCCAACCCCAGACGGGCTATATCGCCAAGAGTGGCACTTTGAAGGTCACCACGAACGATGATGGCACCAAGACCGTCATTATGGAGAACCTCAAACTGAAGAACGTGGAACACGACAGCGAGTTCTTCTTCCCCATTCTCGACGGTTCACTGCAGTACAACGGTTACATGTATGAGCTGAGCCTATAAGGACTTTCTCAAAAACGCTCTCCAAAAAGCCTCTCGGTCCCCTCTTTCTCTTTGGACCGAGAGGTTTTTTCATGTTTTTTCAAATTTGCAAGTTTCACATCCTGAACATTCGTTCAGCGAATTACCAAATTCTTTCCCAGGTGTCGTTTTTCAAAAAACAGGCAAAAACGCTTTATAATCTGAAATTTATTGTAGATTTGCAGCAAATTCAGGACTATCCAAACAACAACGAATCAAGTTCAGGAAAGGAGACTCTATGACATCCAACAGCATGCACCGCAACACACAACATCTTGACAACGGCTTACAACACTTTGGACATTGCAAGACCACACCCCATGGCAAAAACAAGAAAAGCAGTCTTCACTTTCTGCTCTTCTTTTTGGCGTTTTTGGCCAGTGCCGTTGCATTCAACAGTTGCCGCTTTTTCGGAGGCGGCGGATACGACGATGAAGACGATGATGTCACAAGGGACTCCATTACCGCTGACATCAATGAAGATATTGACATAGATGCCCTATTTGAATCTTTCGCCCTGACGGAAGAAGATCTGGCATATCTCGGGGCGTGATATATGAAGACGAATAATAAACCCATTTGTGACCCGTGATCTATCCGACCAACTTCGAACAGAAAATCGGCTTTGCCGGCATCCGCCAAATGCTCTCCGACCATTGCATCAGCCAGATGGGACTGGAGCGCGTGGAAGCCATGGCCTTCTCTGCCGACAAGAACCATATCGTCAAGAGCCTTGAGCAGACCGAGGAGTTCATCGGTCTGATGCAGACAGGCGTTCCTTTCCCCATGCGCGACTTCCACGACCTGCGCGAGGCCTTCCACAATATCCAAATCGACGGCACCTGCCTCAGCGTCGAAGACCTCTTCGCGCTCAAACCCTCACTTAACGTCGTGGAGGCCATCCTGCGCTACGGCCACTCCGAGAGTGCTAACGCCACACCACGAATCAAGGCACTGATTGAGGATATCTTCATTGAACGCAGCATTTTCACTGAGGTCAACCGACTCGTCGACGACAAGGGCGAGATTCCCGACAATGCCTCCACTGAACTCTTAGAAATACGCCAAAGCATACGACGCAAGCAAGGCGGCATCGAGAAGCGCATCCGCCAGATCATGGGTGACGCCAAAACCGCAGGTTGGGTCGACCCCAAGGCGGAACTCACCGTCCGCGACGGGCGCCTCGTCATCCCCGTGAAAGCGGGCGACAAACGCGCCATCCGGGGCTTCATCCACGACGAGTCGGCCACGGGCCAGACCGTCTACATAGAACCTGCCGAGATCTTCGACACTTCCAACGAGATTAAGGAGTTGGAATACGCCGAACGCCGCGAGATCCACCGGATTTTGATGGCGTTCACGCGACTGCTGCGACCTTATCTCTCAGAGCTCCGCAAAGCCTGGCATCTGCTTGGCGAACTTGACTTCATCCGCGCAAAAGCCCTATTGGCCAACGAAATCGGCGGGGTGAAACCCGAAATCAAAGACGTTCCTTGCTTCAACTGGCAGCAGGCCCGCCATCCCTTGCTCGAACGCAAACTGAAAACCCAAGGCAAACAAGTTGTGCCGCTGGATCTGGAACTTGACGCAAGCAAACGCATCCTCGTCATCAGTGGTCCCAACGCAGGTGGCAAGTCAGTATGCCTCAAGACTATAGGCCTTCTGCAATACATGTTGCAATGCGGTTTGATGCCCCCCATGCGCGTCGACTCGCAGTGCGGCATCTTCGACAGTCTCTTCATCGACATCGGCGACGAGCAGTCCATCTTGGACGACCTCTCCACCTACAGCTCACACCTTATTAATATGAAGGCTTTGCTGGAAAGCGCCGATGCCAAGACTTTGTTCCTCATCGACGAGTTCGGCACGGGCACAGAGCCCCAACTAGGAGGAGCTATTGCTGAGGCCATATTACTTGAACTTAACAAAAAACTAGCCTTCGGCATGGTCACTACGCACTATGCCAACCTCAAGCTTTTAGCCGACAACCACGAAGGCATTATCAACGGTGCCATGCTGTTCGACACCAAGTTCATGCAACCCATGTACATCATGATGACGGGCAAGCCCGGTTCGTCATTCGCCTTCGAGATCGCCAAGAAAATCGGTTTCCCAAAACACATTCTCGACGATGCCGCCAACATCACCGGAGACCAACACCTTAAGTTTGAAAAACAACTGCAACAGTTGGAAGTCGACAAGAAAGCTATCCGCAAAAAGGAACAAGAGTTGCGCATCGCCGACCAACTTCTCACCGAAGTGGTAGAGAAATACAAAGGCCTGCTCGCCGAACTCGAAGGCAAAAAGAAACAATACCTCCGTGAGGCCGCTGCCGAAGCCCAGGAACTGATCCAAAAAGCCAACAGCCAAATAGAACGCACCATCAAGGAAATCAAGGAGGCACAGGCCGAAAAGACGAAAACCAAGGAAATCCGCCAGAGCCTAGAGAAGACCAAACAAGAGATTGCACAAAAAATCCAAGAAATCACCGAACCTCAGAAAAAGGAAGAAAGCGAGGTGAAACTAAAGGTTGGCGACACCGTTTGTATTGAAGAAATGCAAGTGGTGGGCGAGATTTTGGCCATCAGCGACACCGATGCCACCATCCTTTTCGACAGCATCCGCCTTCGCACCAGTCCCGACAAACTCCGCAAGATGAGTCGCGCCGAAGCCCGCAAGACACAACGCCGTTGGCAGGCAGGCATCGCCGACGACCTTAGCGAAAAGGCCGAACACTTTGAGTTGACTTTGGACGTTCGCGGCCATCGCGCAGAGGAGGCCTTGGATATCGTAGACAAGTATTTGGACGAAGCCAAACTTTTGAGCATCAAAGAGGTGAGCATACTCCACGGCAAGGGCAATGGCATCCTACGCAAACTCATCCGCGAGAAACTCAGTCACATGCACGAGGTGGAACGTTTCTGCGATGCCTCGCTGGAGACGGGAGGCACAGGAATTACAAGGGTGTATTTCAGATAATCACAACCTCTGACCTGCAACGATCAGAATAAAAAAGAGGGTTTCACCTCTTTTTTACTTCATGTCTGTTCAAATCATTTCCTCCTGAAGAGAGAAAGGATGAAAAGGAGCACCACTGCACCGCCTGTGCCAACCAAGAGGCGACCCAAAAAACTCGGGGAAGTCGACAGGCCAACGTGACCCAAGAGCCAACTACCCAAAGCACCGCCAATGATGCCAACGAGGATGCAGATTAACAAGCCCATACTTTTTTTCATGATCCGACTTGCGATAAAACCTGCCAATGCACCAATAAGGATCGAAACGATTATACCCCACATAATGCTAAGATTTTAAGGTTGAGAATATCTTGTTCGTTTGTTTTATTGCTTCCTATTCATCAGTCCAGCCACCTCTGCGTTCTGTCGCTCAATATAGTCTAATATTTCGTCGCGACCTATTTTCTTTTCCGACGAAGTGATGAAAATGGGAGGAAGTTCCTCCCACTCCTCCAAAAGTTTCGCCTTAAATGCTTCCACGTTGCGGGTCAACTCAGCATTTGACACCTTGTCGCTCTTCGTGAAGACGATGCAGAACGGCACTTGGTTCTCTCCCAACCAATCGACAAAACCCAAGTCGTTGTTTTGAGGTTCAAGGCGTGAGTCGACAAGGACAAAAGTCGTCACCAAGTTGCGCCGACGCGTGATATAATTATTGATCATCACACGCCACTGCTCACGAGTCTTCTTCGAATGCTGAGCATAGCCATAACCTGGCAAATCAACGAGATACCAAGCATCATTAACGATGAAGTGATTGATCGCAACCGTCTTGCCTGGCACCGATGAGGTCTTGGCCAGACCTTTGCGTTGCACTAGCATGTTGATGAGCGACGACTTGCCCACATTGGATCTGCCTATAAAGGCGTACTCAGGAATGTTATCGTTCGGCAAAAAGTCGAAACGCGTGTTGCTCATTAAAAACTCAGCTTTCGTGATATTCATAGCAATTCACTATATTAGATAAGATGGGACGGCGTCTCATTTTTGTCATAAACCAGATGGCGTTGGGCTTTCTCCTCAAACATATCGCCGATAGTAAGCAGCAGGCCTGTTTCCTCCACACTGCCGAAACCTGGGTTGAGTGCAGTACCGAAAGAACGCAGCGTCGGCGACAAGTTCATGTAAGCGCTGACCAAAGGCGGCACCGCGGCACCACGCTCCCGAACGCTGCGCACCAAGATTTTGTAGTCATCGCGATAGTTGTCGGCGGTGAACACCGCCTCAAGTTGCGCCGTTTCAGTCAGGATGGGCAGGTCCAACTCTGGCCGAGGTGACACCAGTTTCTCCTTGTCGGGAAAGTGCTTCTTCATGAAATAGAGAATCATGTCGCGCGAGGTGCGTTCGAGCTGCGGATACATGGTCACCTTGCCAAAATAGTACTTGGCTTCCGGATATATGTCAATGAGCGAACCCAATCCATCCCACAAGTTATCCAGCGAATAAAGACCTTTCGACAAGTGTTTTGAGGGTTGATAGGCAGGTTGCACGAATGAGCGTCCTAACTCAAGGGTATAGGGCAGGTAGTCCTTCACAAATCGTTCTGAGTAAAGGAACAGTTCGCTTGTAGGCGTGTCAACCTGACCATTTTCATCCAATGGCAGTTTGTCGCATAACAAGAAACGATAACCTCCTACGATGGCACGGTCAGTAGGATTCCAAACAATCAATTGCAGGAAATAGTTCTCATCGCGCGTATCAAAATCGTCAATGTCGCAGTCGAGACCCGTGCCACCTCCCGAGTCTCGGAAGCTGATCTCACGCAGGCGTCCAATCTCACGCATGATATTGGGCGAATCGTGCGCCGAAAGAATATAAATCTCATTACCGCCGTTGTTTGTCTTGCGGAAGAATTTATCGCCGGTCAGTTCGTCCATAATGGCCTCAACCGGCACCGGACTGATGATATCCTGAATATTCATATCTTGTATTCCTTTGAAGGGTCAAACACTAAATTACAGTCATTACCTAATTGATAGGAGAAGGTACGCAGTTTCTCGGCCCATTGCGCATCGGTGAAGCGCCGGTCTAAAGCCTGGTAAGGAATAGGCTTGCCGAAACTGATGGTGAGCGTCTTGTTGCGCTGTTTGAAGAACTCGTCGACAAGGAAGGCCATTTCAATGTTCACCTTGATGCCCAGACGTTTGCGCCAGCGAGCCAGGTTGTAAAAGAATTTCGAGTTTCGGCCTTCGATGTGAACTGGAACGATGTCTCGTTGATAGGCCCTCGACTTGGTGACAAAGGTCTTTTTCCAATCGAGGTCCATAATCTTTCCGCCCTTGGTCTTGCGCGAGCAAAGACCGAATGGGAAATAACAAATGGTGCTGTCGCCAGCAAAAGTCTCATTGAAGAGCTTGAGGCTCTCCTCACGGTTGGCCGTAGCGCTGCCCACCTTGCTGACAGGAATGAAAATCGGTCTCAGGTTCTTCACAAACATCAGGAAGTCGTTGACGGGAGTCAGTGTCTCACCCCTGCGGTTGCCCACAGCACCAATGAGCGCGATGCCGTCCAGACCTCCCAGAGGATGGTTGGAAGCGACAAGGATGCGATCGCTCGCCATCAGGTTTTCCTCCCCTTCAACGACCACCTTGAGGTTGAAATCAGCAACCACCGCATTGATGAAGTCTATGCCCTCCTTGTCGGCGTACTTAGTTAGAATCTCATTGATGTCCTCCTCATGCAGCAGCCGCTGGATCCTACGAAACAGCCAATTGGGCATGTGCTTCATCAACTTAGGCACCTTTGCCGTGAAGATTTTCCTCAAATCAATTAGATTGTTTTGTTCAGTTTCCATGATTGAACATCTCTCTATAATCGGCAAAAATAGTAAAAAGTACAATGTCAAGGGCGGTTTGGGAAGAAAAAACACTAAATAAACTGCCGAAACCAGACTAAATTAACATTATATCCTTTTGAGCAATAAATTATTAACAAATTATCAACAAAGATATGAACAGCCCGTGTTGAAAACTTCTTAAAAAATTTGGTGTCGAAATGTGTCGAAAAATGGGAAAAAGTGTTTATCTTTGCCGCTGAAAAACATAAAGGAAGAAAATGAGCTACTTAGTGGGACATTACAACTGCAAATTGGACGCAAAAGGTCGCGTTTTGGTGCCTAGCGAGTTCAAGGAGCAATTGGGCGACCAAGTGGAGGAAGGTTTCGTGCTCCGCCCAGGCCTGCATGCCCACTGTTTGGAACTCTACACAAAGCAGGATTGGAACGAAGTGCAAGACCAACTGCGCGCCAAGTTCAGTCAATTCAACAAGAAACAAGAAGCCGCGATGCGCCGCTACGACGCAGGATCACGGTTTGTGAAACTCGACGCTAGCGGGCGCCTGCTCATCACCAAGGACCTGATAGAAAAGGCATCGCTAGCCAAAGACATCGTCATCACTTCTGTGACAACGAAAATGGAAATCTGGGACAAGGACCTTTACGAACAGTCAATTAGCGAAGACCTCAGCGATGAGGAATTCTTCGATTTACTCAGCGAGAACATCAAATAAGAAGGAGGGCGAAGATGTATCACAATCCGGTCATGTTAGAAGAATGTATCGGGGGGTTGAGCATTAACCCCGAAGGCGTGTATGCCGATGTCACGTTTGGTGGCGGAGGTCACTCTAGGGCCATCCTTGATCGACTCACCACAGGGCATCTCTATGCCTTCGACCAAGACGAAGATGCCGCCGCCAACGCCTTCGATGACGAGCGTTTCACATTCATCCCGCAGAACTTCAAGTACTTCAAGAACTTCATACAACTCTATCACGGCGGCAAGATTGACGGCATCATCGCTGACTTGGGCGTCTCATCGCACCAATTTGACACGCCAGAGAAAGGTTTCTCGACCCGTTTCGACGGACCTTTGGACATGCGCATGAGCCAGTTGACACCCAACGATGCGGCGACCGTGGTGAACACCTACGACCACGCTGACCTTACCCGCATCCTACGCCTCTATGGTGAGCTGCAGCAACCGCACCTCTTTGCCTCCGATATTGTAATGGCACGAAGCACAGAACCCATCGAGACCACAGACCAATTGAAAGCGGCAGTGCGCAACCGCCTGCCTCGAGGCAAAGAAAACAAGGTGCTTGCCCAAATTTTCCAAGCGCTCCGTATCGAGGTCAACCAAGAACTGGAAGCATTGACTGCCTTCCTCAACCAATGTCCCGATGTGCTGAATTCTGGGGGACGCTTGGTCGTCATGTCGTACCACTCATTGGAAGACCGAATCGTGAAGAATTTCATGAAGACTGGCAATGCCGAAGGCAAAGAAGAGAAGGACTTTTTCGGCAACTTGCTCACTCCCTTTAAGACGCTTACGCGCAAACCCGTAGTTGCCACCGAAGAGGAAATGGAACGCAACAGCAGGGCACGCAGCGCCAAACTCAGAATTGCAGAAAGGATTTAGGCCATGGAAGAAAAGAAAGAGAAGAAGAAAAAGAAAAAAAGCGTAATGTCGTTTTTGGGCGGCAAGTTCCTGGTGAGAGAAGAAATCTCCAAGCAATTTCCATTCATGGTCTATGTAACTGTCCTGCTCATGGCCATCATCACCAACACTTACATCGCCGAGGAACGCACCCGTGAACTCGCCAAGACTTCGAAACGTCTTAACGACCTGCAGGTGGAATACGTGCAACTGAAATCCGAAATCATGGAAGCCTCCAAACAATCGGTATTGGTGAAAAGACTGGCAGGCACCGGACTTAAAGAAGCGGTCACACCGCTGAAGCGCATTGAGATCGAACAACCCGAAAAGCAGGAGGAACAACCATGACACTAGACCCAAAAACCGACACCCTTTGGAAGACCTATTTGGTGTATTTCCTCGTACTCATTTTCGGCATTGCTATCATTGTAAAGATCATCTTGGTACAGACCAAGGACAGCAAGGAACTGCAGCAGTTGGCCGAAAAGCAAGAATACCGCATGCAAACGTTGGAAGCCTCTCGCGGCAACATCTTCTCTGCCGATGGCCAACTGATGGCTACCTCCATCCCTCTTTACGATGTCTTTTTTGACTACAAGGCTGTCGACTCGGCTTTTTTGGCCGACAACATCGACTCACTCTGCATCCAAATGTCACAACTGTTGCCCAAACGCAACCCCGCTGAATGGAAGGCCTTCTTTGCCGAAGGCATGGCCAAAGGCAATCGCCACTACAAAATAGCACTCAACATTACCCAACCCGAACTGCGACAAATGCAGAACTTCGTCATCTTCAACCGAGGCATCTACAAAGGTGGCATCATCGTAGAAAAGAAAATCCGCCGCGAGCGTCCCTACAAGGAACTTGCCAGCCTTATGCTCGGCATGGCCAATGAGGACAAAGGCTATTACTTCGGCATCGAAGGTGCCTACAACGACTACCTAAAAGGCCAAAACGGGCAACAACTCGTGAGAAGGATTCACAATGGCGGTTATGTGCCCATCGACTCAGAGGACAACACAGAGGCGAAAAACGGCGACGATGTCGTTACGACCTTCGACATCAAACTGCAAGATATCGTTGAAAGCGCCCTCAACCACACGCTTACCGAGAACAAGGCCGAACAAGGCTGCGCCATCCTGATGGACGTGGAGACTGGTTACGTGAAAGCCTTGGCCAACCTGAGACTCAACCACGAGACTGGACTTTACGAAGAATCGTACAATGTAGCGCTTGGCGAACGCTATGAACCAGGTTCAGTGTTCAAGATTGTCTCGATGGTCGTCCTTCTCAACCACAAACAAGACCTCCAACTCACCGACTTGGTAAACATTGGCACCGGACCCATCCAGTTCTCCAACCGCGTGATGAAAGACGACCACAGTTTTGCCAAAAACGGAGTCTGCACCGTACAAGAGGTCATCGAACAATCATCGAACAAAGGCACTGCAGTACTCATCACCCGTGCCTTCGCTGCACATCCTGAGCAATACGTCAACGGACTATATGAGTTGGGAATGAACAAAAAAATCGGCACGGGCATTACCGGCGAGGCACAACCTGTCATCAAAGACCCGAAAGACAAAGACAAACCTGGCGGATGGTCGAAGGTGACCCTGCCTTGGATGTCAATTGGCTACGAGGTCAACGTGACCCCCATGCAACTCATCACTGTCTACAACGCCATCGCCAACGGCGGACGCATGATGAAACCCCAATTTGTCAGCGAGGTTCGACGCGGCAACCAAATCGTAGAGCGTTTCGACCCCATCGTACTCAACGAACACATCGCCCCACCCGATGCCATCGAGAAGCTTCAAACCATGCTGGAAGGCGTTGCCATCAGGGGCACTGCCAAACGCCAGTTCCAGGGTTGTGTTGTCAACGTGGCAGGCAAGACGGGTACCGCACAATACTATGACCGGGTGCAAGGCTATGCTTACCACGAACCCGGTATCGGTCGCAAACTATACAACACTACCTTCGTTGGATACTTCCCCGCCGAGAAACCACGCTACAGTTGCATCGTCATGGTGAGCCGTGCTCGTGGCCGTTTTTGGGCCGCTGGTGGCGTGTCTGCCCCTGGTTTCCGAGAAATCGCCGAGAAGGTTTACGCTATGCGCATCGGCACACAAGACGATGACACAACCAACTTCAAGGCGAGACAATCCCAAGATCCTGTCATCGTGCGTCACGACAAGGAGACCAACTATCTTAAAGGCATTAACAGATCGTACACCGATTTGGCCATCAACGGCGATTGGGTCACCGTGGAACGCACCGAAAATGGCGAGACTCGCATCCGCGAAGCACAACTGGCCGACAACACAGTTCCTAATGTGGTCGGCATGGACATCACTGATGCTGTATATCTGCTCGAGAACATGGGACTCAAGACCGAATTCGATGGACAAGGCACCATCATCGAGCAATCAGTACACGCTGGCGACAGTCTAAAAGCAAATCGTGTCATCCGATTAAAACTAGAAAAGAAATGAAACTCAAGGAGATACTGGTCAACTGCAACCTCTTGGAAATCATTGGCGACAAGGACCTTGACATCGTCAACATTGCCTTCGACTCTCGCAAGTCAGCCCAAGGCACATTGTTTTTTGCCGTGAAAGGCACCCAGACCGACGGCCACGACTACATTGACAAAGCCATCGAGCAAGGGGCATCTGCCATTGTATGCGAGAAACTGCCGCGAAAGAAATCCAACCAAGTGACCTATGTAAAGGTTGACAATTCAGCCTTTGTCTTGGGCAAGGCTGCTTCTAACTTTTTCGGCAACCCATCAGAACAGTTACGCTTAGTTGGCGTAACTGGCACAAATGGCAAGACCACCATAGCCACCTTATTATACAGGCTCTTCACCGAGGCCGGCTATAAGTGCGGGTTGCTTTCTACCATTGAGAACATCATAGGCCGAAACGTTGTTCCATCCACCCATACCACACCCGACCCCATCGAATTAAATACGCTCTTACGACAGATGGTCGAAGAAGGATGCGAATACGCCTTCATGGAGGTCAGTTCGCACAGCGTATCACAATGTCGCATCGCTGGACTTCACTTCGCAGGAGGCATCTTCACCAACCTCACCCACGACCATCTCGACTACCACAAGACCATGGCCAACTACCGCAACGCCAAGAAGAAATTCTTCGACGAGTTGCCCCAGTCTGCCTTTGCTCTCACCAACCTCGACGACAAAAATGGCGCATATATGTTGCAAAACACCAAGGCCCGAAAACTCAGCTATGCACTAAAGCACGATGCCGACTTCAAAGGCGTCGTCATGGAGAGCCATTTCGATGGCATGCTGCTCAAGGTAAATGGCACTGAGGTGTTTACGCAGTTGGTGGGGGGATTCAACGCTAGCAACCTGTTGGCCATCTATGGCGCAGCGTTATCGTTGGGTTTCAACAAAGACGAGTTGCTGGTAGAAATCAGTAAATTGCATGGCGCCAACGGACGCTTCGACATGGTACATTCTTCAAAGGGCATTGTCGGCATCGTCGACTATGCCCACACCCCTGATGCATTGGAGAACGTTCTCGTTACCATCAATGAGGTGCGTTGCCACAAAGAGACACTCATCACCATCGTGGGATGTGGAGGCAATCGTGACGCAACGAAACGACCCGAGATGGCAGCAGTAGCCGTCAAACTGAGCGACAAGGTCATCCTAACTAGCGACAACCCACGCAATGAAGACCCTGACGAAATCATTCGCCAGATGAAGGAGGGCATCACCGAGGAAGACAAGCACAAAGTGTTAAGCATCACCAATCGCGGCGAGGCCATTCGCACAGCCGTGGCCTTGGCAAAACCCGGAGACATCATTTTGCTTGCAGGCAAGGGCCATGAAAACTATCAGGAAATCAACGGAGTAAAGAACCATTTTGACGACAAGGAGGCTTTGTCGGCAGCATTTATGGAGACTGAATAATGCTATACTATCTGTTCAATTACTTAGACCAACACAACTTCCCAGGCGCGGGCGTGTTCAACTATGTCACCTTCCGTGCTGCCGTGGCCATTATCATCGCCCTCATCGTCGCCGTATGGTTCGGCAATTGGTTCATCAAGATGCTGAAACGCAAGCAAATCGTCGAAACCCAACGCGATGCGTCTATTGACCCGTACAACACGAAAAAGATAGGCGTGCCTACCATGGGCGGCGTCATCATCATCATGTCCATCTTAGTGCCCGTACTCCTTGTCTGCAGGTTGCACAGTGTCTATACCATCCTGATGATTGCTACCACACTTATCCTTGGCGTCTTGGGTTTTGCCGATGACTACACCAAGACCTTCAAGCACAAGAAAGATGGCATGAAACCTGTTGTCAAACTCAGTGGGCAAATCCTCTTAGGACTCATCGTCGGACTCACACTCCGTTTCAGTCCTGCCGTGCAAATCAACGAGAAAGTGGAGGTAAGGATAGAGAACAACACGGAAATGGTTCAGAAAAGTCCCGACGTGAAGTCGACTCGTACCACCATTCCCTTCGTTAAGAGCCACGATCTCAACTACGCTGACCTTTTCAAATGGGCCGGCGAAAAATGGATGTACAACTTGGCATGGGTGTTCCTAGTATTGCTCACCATCTTCGTAGTGGCCGCAGTATCAAACGGCTCTAACCTCAACGATGGCATGGATGGAATGGCATCGGGCAACTCCGCCATCATCGGACTCACTTTGTTGCTGCTTGCCTATATCTCAAGTAACGCCAAGACAGCAAGTTACCTCAATCTAATGTATATCCCAGGCAGCGAAGAACTTGTTGTTTTCATGGCCGCATTTGTCGGCGCCCTCATCGGTTTCCTGTGGTTCAACTCCTTCCCTGCCCAAATCTTCATGGGCGACACGGGCAGCCTGACCATCGGCGGCATCATCGCTGTTTCAGCCATCATCATGCACAAGGAGTTGCTGCTTCCTCTGCTCTGCGGTGTATTCCTTTTCGAAATCCTCTCTGATATAGACGTAAAACGCTTCGTCAAGACGGGCAAAAAACACCGCATCTGGAAAACTGCCCCTTTACACGACCACTTCCGCATGAGCTACAACAAATTCAAAGAAAAATGGCCGAACTCAACTGTCACTTTCAAAGGGCATGGGGAAGGACACAACGCCGTCCATCACGAAGTAAAAATCACCATAAGGTTCTGGATTGTAACCATACTATTAGCCGCATTCACATTGATTACATTTAAA
>JAEEGG010004292.1_pt1 | contig 34681 bp, 39 predicted proteins | sample 9134161 | NCBI WGS metagenome assembly JAEEGG01 (sample SAMN16246543, study PRJNA631951) | gut metagenome | biome: gut microbiome; feature: rumen; material: CR-attached | host: Bos | place: Iran: Karaj | collected 2018-10 | reverse complement strand
CCATAGGCGAAGACGGGGTGATGGGGTAGATAGCAGCTACCTCCGAGAACATATAGCTCACGTGAGCCGCAGCCTCGTTACCATCACAGGTGATAAATTTCTTTTCTTTAGCCATTTGTTTAGAAATATAAATAAAAATAGTATATACCTAAAAATGATGAGTTTGTTTTAAAACGCTGCAAAGGTACAAAAAAATCTGCACATTGCAAAGCGTAGTTAGCAAAATAATGCTAAAACGTTTACGTTTTTATTTTCTCACCTCTAACTTGACCTGTGGTCGAGCCTGCTCACGCTCGGCAATGCTTAAGCAAGCTTATCATTGCTCTCGCTCAATCGCAGCCTTCTTACTTCTTACTCGCGAAGCGATACCTCTTACTTCTTACCTCTTAATTCTTAATTCAATACAAGAATCCCAGCAACCACAGCGGTATCTGGTTGTCCTTGCCAATCTCCGTATTATAGCGTGCATATATAATATCGGGCGCGTACCTTATTTTATTATAGGCCGTGGCGTCGCAGATACGGAACTTCAGTTTCTCGTCAACCAGATAGACTGGTTCGCGGCCCGTCTGGTTCACCTTGTGGTCCTTCCACAGCGAATTGACGAAGAAGGTCTCCATAGCCGTCTGTTTCTCAACGTGGATAGGGTAGATGGCGTAGAGTAGGTTAGAGTTGTGGAGCATGATTTTCGACGGTTTTTTCGGGAAATCCTCGCCGACAGGATATATCATGTTCAACAGGCGGGCATCGGTCAGATATTTGATGTAATTCATCACCGTAGCCCTTGATGTCTCGATATTTTCGGCTAATTTGCTTACATTGGGTGCCTTCGGACCTCCTTCGGCCAGCTGGTAGAACAGCTTTTTGATTTTCGTCAGGTATTTCAGCTCAATCTGCTTGATGAGCAGAATGTCCACCTCAGTCATCATATTCATGGTCTTCAACAGGTTTTCGCTGTAGTTGCGGTGTTCCTGGAAGAAGGGATAGAAGCCGTGATGGATATAGTCCTGGAAGTAGCGGTTGGGCGAAACTTTCGGCAGAATCTGCTTGATAATGCGCTCGTGGTCGTTCAGAATCTCTTCTAGAGAGTACGGATGGAACTCGTTGCCTGTCAATAAGTTAATAAACTCACGGAATGAGAATCCGCGCAAATTGTACGACTTCACGATGCCATTCAATTCGGGATTTTCGTCTTTCAGACGCATCACGCTCGAACCCGTAAAAACGATTTTCAGGTTAGGGTAGAGATCGTAGCATTTTCTCAGCTCACTCGACCAGTCTGGCTGTTTAAACACCTGGTCTATGAGCAGCACGCGACCGCCTAATTTGTAGAATTCTCCTGCAAAATCGGCGATGCCGCGTCCCTGGAAATAAAAGTTGTTCATGTTGATATACAGACACTTACGGTCTTGTACGTCAAAATGTTCCTTGGCATATTGCAGCAAGAACGTCGTCTTGCCGATGCCACGTGTTCCCTTGATGCCAATCATGCGGTCGTTCCACTCAATCTCGTCCATGAGTGTGCGACGGACCGGTGCATTGACATGTTCCACCAAATAACGATGTGTCCTGAAGAAAGCTTCCATGTACTGCAGTTATCTTTCTTTGATTCTTGACTTGTTTTAAAACAGCTACAAAGGTACACAATTTTCCTCAAATTGCAAAGCCGACATTACAAAATCTTACTTTTTTTATTCTTTTTAACAACGAATTATACGAATTACAATTCTCTATTTATCATAATGCCGATTATTTTGCAAATATAAAAGTGCCAGTTTCGTATTTATTTTCCCATTTGTTTTGTCTTTCGGATAATAATTCGTACCTTTGCAAACAAACGATATTAAAATAGGTAAAACGATGATTAACGATTTCAATTTCTATGCACCGACGCGCGTGGTGTTCGGCAAAGGTGCTGAGGCGAAGATTGGCGAACTGGTCAGAAACTGTCAGGCTCGCAAGGTGCTCATCCATTACGGCGGCGGATCTGCCGAGCGTTCCGGACTGCTCAACGTGGTTCGTGGGCAGCTGCAGGCTGCTGGCATCCCGTTTGTCGAACTGGGCGGCGTCGTGCCCAATCCGCTGCTCTCTAAGGTTCGTGAAGGCGTCGAACTGTGCCGTCGTGAACAAGTGGACTTCATTCTGGCCGTGGGCGGCGGCTCAGTCATCGACTCATCGAAGGCCATCGGCTACGGCATGTGCTACGACGGTGACATGTGGGACTTCTGGGACAGTAAGGCCACGCCAAAGGCATGTCTGCCCATTGGTGCCGTACTGACCATTCCTGCTGCCGGCAGCGAGATGTCGAGCAGCACGGTCATCACCAAGGACGAGGGACTCGTCAAACGGGGCTTCAACAGCGACCTGTGCCGTTGCCGATTTGCCGTCATGAATCCGGAGCGCACCTATACCCTACCGCCCTATCAGACGGCTGCCGGCGCCACCGACATCATGATGCACACCATGGAGCGCTACTTCACTAAATACGAGGATATGACGCTCACTGACGCCATTTCCGAGGCTCTGCTGCGTACCGTGAAGGATGCCGTGAAGGTGGTGCTTCAGAACCCCGAGGACTACCGTAATCGCGCCCAGATTATGTGGGCCAGTTCGCTGGCACACAACGACCTGACGGAATGCGGCACGGAGAAAGACTTCGCCACACACCGTCTGGAACACGAGCTCAGCGCACTCTTCGGAGTCACCCACGGTGCCGGACTGGCTGCCATCTGGCCCTCGTGGGCACGCTACGTCATGCCCAAGCACTTGAGCCGTTTCGTGCAGTTCGCCGTCAACGTCATGGGCGTCGAGAACGATTTTGCCCATCCTGATGAAACCGCTGAGAAAGGCATCTGTGCCATCGAGGACTTCTATCGTTCCATCGGCATGCCCACGAACATTCACGAACTGCTGGGCCGCGAGATCACCGATGAGGAAATCGAGATCATGGTCGACAAGTGCTCCCGTTCTGGTACCATCACCGTCGGCACCTGCGAAGTCATTGACGTTCCCGCTATGCGCGCCATCTACCAAATGGCACGCTGAACGGACTTTCATGCCAGTAAAGTGGGACTTTCATGCCAGTAAAGTACCAGTTTACTCCGAGGAAAGTCAGAAGGAAAATGCGGCCGTTGCGGCCGATGCGGCCGATGTTTCTATAGAGCAATAATAAAAATATAATAATGTGTTTTTTTACTATATCACTTTTTTTAATTAATCTATAGAAACATCGGCCGCATCGGCCGCAACGGCCGCATCAGAATATTTCTGGTCGACGCATTTCTTCAATTTCTGCCTGTAGATGCTCACGCACGTAGTAAGCGCGTCGTTTGTCGTGACCTTTGCGCTCTTTCTTAAAGCCCAACTTCGTCATGATGTTTCCAAGGCGTCGTGGATCTGGATTCTTCTTCAGGTTTCCATAGGCTGAAATCTTTGCTGATATCTCAGACAATGTCAAGAACTTAGCACCAACGTCTTCAAGTTTTGCTGGCGAGAAATATATGGGAATGAGTTCTTCTTCGCTGGTGGGAATCATGAATGTCTCCACGTGACTTTCGAGGGTGTGGATGTCGTTCAGGTCGAACCAGTAGTTGAAGCCGTCCTGCAACAGGAAGCGGGCCTGGCCATACATGCCGTCGTAAGGCATCTGACGGACAAACGGCGAGTCGATGCTGACAACGTGGAACGGCAGCCAGCGGCGGTTGCCGGTCTGGTCGGTCAGAAACTCCTGCTTGTTGCCGCTGGCGGCATACGAGGCTACACGCACGCGCTTCTCCTTGTGGTGTCCAAAGGGTGCGCGGACGTCGACATGCTGCGTGGTAATCATCGATTTGATCTTGTTCAGCTGGCGGTCGGTCAGCTTGTCGAGCTCGTCAATGTTTATGAGCCCATATTCCGCAGCACGCAGCTGTTCGTCCTTATCCAGACGCTCAATATCCACATTATCAGTAGTATACGCGGATAGCTGCGGCGGCAGCAGACGGTTGATCCAGGTGGACTTGTAGATGCCCTGACGACCAACAAGCACGACAACCTGGTGGTTGACGACGCTCTCGTCGGTCCAGCCGGCAACCATCGCCACGAACCACTTGCGGAAACACAGCTGCCACAGCTCGTCCTCGGCATCGGTGCCCATGTGTACCATCGCTGCCACCTGACCGATGTAGTCCGGCATGTCGGGCGTCCAGGCCGGCAGCGTCATGACGTAGTCGCGCAACGGATTGACCTCAGGTACGATGCTGCTGTTCAGCACGGTGTGGAAGAGTTTCTCGGTGAGATTGGTCTCCGTGTCGGCACAGCACTCGATGTAGAGGTCGTTCTCGTCGCGGTCCTTCAGTTCACGCCACTGGCCGTCGTCCAGCAGCAGGCGCGTCTTCTGCGTCAGGATGTCGTACTGCAACGGCTTGGTTTTCAGGAAATTTTTGATGATCTCGGTCTTCAGGGCCGTACCCTGCGGCATCCACACGCCAAACTCGTCACTGGCCGTCTTGTAGCAGCTGCGTACGATGGCCGACGGCTTGCCGTCCATCTTGCCCAGATACATGTCGTCCAGGGCCTGTGCAGCTTCATCCTCGTCGACGCCCATGCGGTTCAGGATGAACGCCACGCGCATGACGAAGTTATGGCGGTTGCCCGGCGTAAAAGTCATGTCGCACGCTTCAACCATCCCGATGGCACGCTCCAGGTGGTCGCCCAAGGGCATACCAATGCGGTTGCCTTGCTTGTCGACGGCCTGCTTGGGCGTCTTCATCTTGATGAGCTTGCCATCGTTGTCGATGCCCAGTTCCTCGCGCGTCAGACGGATAGGACGGGCGTCAGGACGGTACACCACCAGCGGGTCGTGGCTCAGGCCCGTCATGCGGTTCACGTTCTTGCACTCCTTGTCCATCGCGTGACCGCACCACACGCTGTACAGGTTGGCAATGCGGCGGTAGACGCGCGTGTAGATCTCCTCAGCACGCTTTGCGTCGTCGGTCATGTCGATAGTGATACCCTCGGGCAACAGGAACGGCACGACGACGTGGTAGCCCAGTCCCGAGATGCTCTCATAGCCCAGACGGGCGTGATAAGAGGTACGCAGGAAGGTTTTTACGCGCTCCAGCTCGTCGGCTGGCAGACGCTCGCCGGGAGCCTTGGCGTCGAAGTCTATCAGCACCTGGCAGAGGCATTCGCGGCAGTTGTCCTTTCCCCTACCCCCTTCCATGCGGAAGCTGACGGCCACCTGCGGCGTCGATTCCTTCACGTCCTTCGCAGCCTTGTCGTGGCCTTGGGCCATCAGCTCGCGATACATCTGTGTACTCTTCCGCAACTTCTCGTCGTTGCGAATCATGTCTGCAATATGCTCAAAATTAACATCTTGAGCATTCTTGCTTTTAAAGTTTATGAATATATCCATTATAATTAAAATTTATTTTTCTCGGAAATATAAAAACCCTTGAGGCAAAACATTTTTCTTGCGTTACGACAATACTGTCGTTTTTAACAAGAAAACGTGATTCTTGCCTCAAGGGTCTTGATTCTCTGTTTTCTCCTCGGGAATTTCTCCTCCCGATTTGCAGGCAAAGGTATGAATTTATTTTTAAACTTCCAAATAATTTTGCCGAAAAGTTTCTGTTATTGGCTCATTTTTTACATTTTCGCAAGGAAATGACACATGAATAGCCACACATGTCCCTGATATCATAAAGCAAAGGACAGACCTCTAACGGAAGCCTGCCCTTTTTCTCTATTTGCAGAGTGCACAGAAGGGGCGCTGTGCACTCGCAATAGAAATGAACATGCTGGTCGTTGTCGTGCTCATATTAAAACACCGCAGCGATTCGTGGTATTTCCTTTAACCGCTTCAAGAACGATTTGTTGCGCTTAGCCGATAGTAAATTATACTTCATTTGTAGCCCAAGCAATGGTTCTGCATCTAAGTCCAGCGCCTGTCCGATAAGCAACGCCATCTCAGCACTCAGAGGGCGCTTAGCGTTCAGCACCTCGTTCAGCTGACTGGCAGGCACGCCAATCTCCGCAGCCAAGCGTCGCTGACTGATGCCACGAAACTCCAGTTCATCCTTTATCACCTCGCCCGGATGGGTCAGGTAGTGCGGTTCCAGGTTGTTTGCAACCATTCTGTCGTCTTTTCCCTCTACGTGTACCATAATTATGTTTTTTTATAATGGTTCGACAATTCCGTTAAACTCACCATCTCTGCAATGGTTTTATCTCCCTCAAGAATCTCGCGAAACTCTATGCGATACTGATCGTTCACTTTCACCGATGAAAGACCCTCCTTGTCTCCATGCAGATGCTCGTAGTGCAGACCGCCGTATTTGGTCAGACCCATCACATTTGCCTCTTCCATCATCAAGTCTACCACACGAGTATATTTCTTGATGATTTGGGGCTGAAAGCGATGCTTCTTATCGCTGGTCTGTCCGTCCTCATAGAGCTCTCTAAGATATTCTTCTTCGAATGTTACAATCATACTTCGTTCATATTTCGGGGACAAAGATAATAATAATAATTGACATTCACAAATTTGTGAACGTTTTTTTTCTATGAAAATTAGCATATCTTGATTTTTTTATGTTAGGGGACAGTATGCGTTGTCGAGGGGACTGGTACCTAACATATCTGACCTTCATTTTCTTCCCCAAACATTTGGTGGTTTCGGTTTTTTTTTGTATCTTTGCACTAATAATAATAGCACATCTGATACCATGGAAAACAAAGGATTCAAAATCTCCCAGTACGCCTGTGCCGTGCTGCTTATCGTGAGCAGCATGGCCCTCGTGGCGTACCAAGTCGTCGAAATCGACGACGTCGCTGCCGGCCTCCTCTACTACGTCGCCCAGTCGTTCCTCCTTGCCGGCTCCATCTTCGGCCTCGACCAGTACATCCGCCTCATCAACCGACAACTGACAAAAAAGTAGCCAATTGTTTGGAATTGTCAGGGAAAAGCCGTATCTTTGCAGGCAAATAAACAATGTGACTATGAACGACGAATATGGCGTTACTCCAGGTACTTTCGGCTTCTATACTGATGACCCGGAAGAATTCCACAGACATGTTGAAGAGATGGAAGCCGAGATAAATGATCCCGGTACGAAATGGATGTCGTCAGAGAATGTCTGGAATGGCGTCAAGAAAGAATTCCCTTGGTTGCAATAGAGTGGAGGGACTCACGCATGAATCCCAAATGCCTTATCGATGATTTGCGCTAAGAGCCTAAAAGACTTGCCCCATTTGCGCCGTCTATACACAAAAAGTACACAGAAGGGACTCCTTTTGTGTATGAATAATAGAGAACCGCTCAGGGGATTAACCTCTGAGCGGTTCTTTTTGTGGGCCGGATTCCTCCGACGGTTATTATTCACATACAGGACGAATAGATAAGCCATCAGAGCGTGAACGGAAAGCTGTCGTTACTCTATCTCCGATTTTAGTCGCAGTAAAACCTCACAGTGGGGACAGTCCTAGGTTGTTAAGTTAGCATGTCATTTTCATGCTGTTTTTTTTAACAACGTTCATTCTTTTAATGGAGGGGTTGGGCAACAAGTTGTCACCTCTCCATTTCTTGATGTCTGTAATAGTCGTCTTGCGAAGAAGCCCCTTGACATTGAAGTTCCTGCAGTCCTCGATTGTACTGACTTGGAGTGACAATGGAATCAATAGTACAAGCGGTGTGTATCCGTTGTTCTTGTTAGGGGACATCCTCGCTTTGAAGCATCCGAATGTTGACTCGATGATGTCTGAGGTGATGTTGTGTACCTCGTCTCCATTCAGAAGTGCTTCCTCCCTGTTGAAGTACGCGATGAACATGTCCGCCAGCCTTCTTACCCTGTCGCCTTTGGTCATGAGATTCATGTTGATGTACCTCCTGCACTCCGATGCCGTTTTGTGCGACAATCCGTCCTGCTTGCACAGCTGCTCCATGTACTCGTAGGCCTGCATGACGTTGTCGAGTTCCTCCACCAGCGAGGCATGGGTCCTAACGAAGCTGAGCATGTATCTCTCACGGCTGCTCAACAGGCGGTCGTTCTCGAGTATGGCCTTCGCCCATTGGACGGTGTCGAAAACGTTCATGAACCGTGCATATTCCCTTCGCTTTGGAGGCATCAGGCATGCCATCGGTGTGTGCGAGAACTTCCTGGTATAGCCTTTCTTGGCGATGAAGTCCGCAAACTCCGGATCCTTGGAATAGACATTCTCGAGGAATATTCCGAAGGAGTGGCTGATGTCCTTGTGATGCTTCAGGCTGAGCGCCTCGCCGGCATTGCACATAATGAGACCATTGTCGCTGACCACGTAGTCCGGCTTACGCCCCTCTTCCTTAATCGTCTGATCAAGCTGTCCCTTTATCATCTCCGTGTTCCAACCTTTGCCAGCCTTCATCCTCAGCACGCTCACGTCGGCATGTTTGAGGCTGTGACCGGGATGCTCAGACGATGCCTTGAGCTCCAGGTGCAGGTCTTGACCGCAGACGGTGATGCTGTTGTCATAGATAATCGAGTAGGCCTCCTCTGCCGTCTTTTTCTTCATACAGCCCTTTGTTATCGAGAGCCCGCACTTCTCCACCCAGTCCAGTACCGTCACATGCGACGGGATGTCATCTGTGATGCCGTTCCATAGCAGCCCCGTCAGCTGCATGACCTTGGGAACCTGATGGGAACTTATCCCTGCAAAGGCATAGAGCAGGACAGCGAAGCGGATGGCTATTTCTCCGTGTCGGTGTCTGGGAACAGCAATTCTGTCAGCTCCCTTTCTTTCTCCGAGAGCGAGGAGAGAATCAATTCTCTCGCTTTTTTTTTGCTATCGCACTCCAGAAGTTTGTTCTTCAGTTTCTCTTCGCTATATTTCTTCTCAAGAGACTTGTTCTTTTTCTTTTCCTGACTCAAAGCCTTTTTTAGTGCTCTGATTTCTTCACTTTTGTCTGATTTTGCCATAAACGAATAGAATAACAAACTCTACAAAGTTACTAAAAATCAGTGAATTATACAAGAAAAACAGTAATTATTATACTAAAATGTGTAAAGATATTTAGTTAAAATGTCATCCTATATCATTAACAAATAATACACAGATTAACTTAACAACCTAGGACTGTCCCCGTTGTGATGTTCATCGTTCTGATGACAAGGAGGGTTCTCGGAGCATAGCGGAGAGGTTCGTCGTTGTCAATAGAACGAAACAATCTCCAGTGCATGTTCAGCGCTCAGTGGTAACTTTTACCAATTGCAAACATAGTAATTGTGTACTTTTTGTGTACTATTTCATGACATTTTTTACACTCTTATCGCCTACTTTCACAATGGCGACAGCACCAGGATTAAGCGATGTGACGATAGTGGCAGAACCATTCTGACAAACTCCCCTACCATGCTGGGTTCCGTCAATAGTATAGATTGTTACAAGCTCACCATCATCAGCACCTTGAATAGTCAGTATGCCACCGTCACTCTGAATTAGCAACTTCTGGGCAGGAATATTAAAAACGCCAGCGGGGGTGTCGGCCACTTTGAATGAAAAGTCCTTCCATCCGTCTGTCGTTTCATATTTGTTTAGTGTGCCTACAGGGACATATAGGATGGCTTCGTTAAATGTATTCTTTGAGAAAGTTCTATCGCCTGAATTCATCCCTGTAATAGCAAAAGGACTTTCAATCTGAGAGACTACAGTAGTTAAAGCGTAACCGTCGAAGGCCCTATGACCAATGTGTGTTACGCTGTTGGGAATAGTTACTGAGGTTAAGCCGCTGCATCTACAAAAAGCATAATCTTCAATGGATGTTACGCTGTTGGGGATAATTAAATCCTTTATTTCTTCATTATTTATGAATAAATGATGGGCGTAATACAAAGGATTCGATTGAGAGGTATTAAATGATATCTTGCACCAAGCTGCAATATCTGATATCTGTACTGAGGTTAAGCCATCGCAAAATTGGAAAGCGTCATAGTCAATGTACGTCACGCTGTTGCCGATGGTTATCGAGGTTAAGCTTCTGCATCCCGCGAAAGCACTATGGCCAATGTATGTCACGCTGTTGGGGATGGTGAATGAGACTAAGCTGCTGCAATTATAGAAAGCACCACCTCTAATGGAAGTCACGCTGTTGCCGATGGTGACGGATGTTAAGCGGTAGCATTCTTCGAAAGTACCATTGCCAATGTATGTTACGCCGTTACCGATGGTGACGGAGGTTAAACCAGTGCAATTACAGAAAACATCATTGTCAATTGATGTCACGCTGTTGGGTATTGTGATTGAGGTTAAGAAGTGGCAACCTCTGAAAGCACTATAGCCAATTGATGTCACGCTGTTGGGAATAGTTACTGAGGTTAAGCCGCTGCATCTACAAAAAGCATAATCGCCAATGGATGTTACCCTTCGAGTTCTGGACATAAATGTGACTTCTTCTGGAATAACAACATTACCAGAATACTTTGGACCTCCACTTGTTACTTCCAATTCATTATCATTATTAATATAGTTATAATAGATAGTCTTACCATCGGCATTCTCTACAGCAATGTCATACGCAAAGACATTGACACTCGACACCATAGGCAGAAACATCATCACGAGTAATAGTATTTGTTTTTTCATAGTAGTTTGTTTTTATGTTAATAAAACTCTCTCAGCCCATAGGCATCATCAGTTTTAGAGGGTTATACATTATTCTTAAAATATTCGATAGCTGTTTTAAGCTGTCCTATCTCCTTAGCAATGACGTCGTATACCACGTCGGCATCAACATCAAAATAGTGATGGGCAATGACATCGCGCATACCCATGACCTTCTTCCACGGAATAGACGGATAAGTTTGCAATAGCTGTCCATTGGTAATCTTATCCAGGTTCTTGACCGACTCGCCAATAGCAATTAGCACCATGCAGGCTGCATCAAGTTTCTCCATACCTACAGGCGTCAACAGGAAATCGTCAGCCGAGTGGATGGCGGCCGTGCGTTCCTGTAACAGGGTAATGGCCCTTTCAAGCTTGTCAAGCACATGCCATACGACTTGAAGGTTCTCTGATGATAGTGATTCCATCTCTTTCTATTTGTTGCATAAGGAACGTGTCCATGTTACGGTGAACACGAATCACATCCACGTCGCAGTTTAATAATTCTTCAAGATACTGTTTCAAGCCAATCAACTGAAACATGTCAGGGGGCATGATGACACACACGTCAACATCGCTTGACTCCCGTTGCTCATTACGTGCCAGCGAGCCAAACAAGCGAAGGTTGGATACGTCGAACTGGCTGACGATAAATTCCTCATTCGCCTTGATTTTATCTATGCATTTTTGTCGGTCAATCATATTCCGACGGCAAAGATACGAAAAAGTGAGCAAAGAACCAAAGGAAAACTCTCTTTTTTTTATCCCTGCATTATAGCCGCCCCTTATCAAGGGGCTCTAAATCTTTGTTCTTTCGAACAAAAGTATCTTCTCCAAGGGAGAAAGATACGAAAAAGTTTGGAATAACAAAAGAAAAGTGCAAGAAAAGATGAAAAAAGTGGCGAAAATATTTGGTAGTCTCGTATTTTTTTCGTACCTTTGCAGTATAATAATAAGGCGGGAAGCAGCCACCCGATGTAGCTGGTTGCACAGAATCTAATACCATAAAAAACATTACAATTATGGCTACAGAAGTGATTTCGTTTCCTGTGAATCTTCGCAAGAACAAGAACACAAAGAGTGCCGCTTACGGCAAGTATTACGCCGAGGCTGATCCCAAGGAGCCGCTGAACCTGAAGGGTTTTGCACGCCACCTGACGCAGCACGGCAATTTGGTGGACTATCCGATGGCAGTATTGGTGTTGCAGAACATCGTGAACTGCCTGAAGGAACTGGCGCTGCAGGGTCAGCCCGTGAAGCTGGACGGCTTCGGCACGTTCACTCCCCAGATTGAGAGTGACGGCGGCCAGGCAGCCGAATCGGTTGAGGATGCCCTGGAGACTGGTCTGGAGAACCTGATTGCCGGTGTTCACCTGCGCTTCTGCCCTGAGAACAAGAAGGGCGAGCAGCTGACGTCGCGTGCGCTGAAGAAGGAATGTACGTTCCGCGCAGCCTACGTGGTGGAGTCGAAGCACAAGGTCATCGACGGCAAGAACAAGACGTACCAGGAGAAGATTCCTTTCTCCAGCTACGCCACGGCGACGGCTCAGGGGGATTAGGATTAATGGTTAACGGTTAACTTCGTTGACTCTAGTCACGACTCGGCCAAACAAGCAAGCTTGATGGCTCTCGCTGCTCCAAGAGTTAACGGTTAAAGGTTAATGTTTCATGAATCTTTGAAGCGGTCACCCCAGTAGTTGACCATGCGTTCGTAGAGCTTTTCCTCGGCTGGCGAGTGTTGTCCGTGCCAGATGCGTTCATTCAGGAGCGCGTCTGGCATGTATTGTTGTGGGGTGAAATGGCCCGGGAAATCGTGCGGATACTTGTAGCCGTCGTGATAGCCCAGGTCTTTCATGAGCTTGGTAGGAGCGTTTCTCAGGGGTAGCGGTACGGGTTGGTTACCGGTCTGGCGGACCAGCGCCAAGGCATGGTCGATACCCAGATAGGCGGAATTGCTCTTGGGCGACGTCGCCAAGTAAACGGCAGCCTCGGCCAACGGTATGCGGCCCTCTGGCCATCCTATCTTCATGACGGCATCGAAGGCGGCATTGGCCAGCAGCAGGGCGTTAGGATTAGCCAGTCCGATGTCCTCGGCAGCCGAGATGACCAGTCGGCGGGCAATGAACTCCGGGTCTTCCCCACCCTCAATCATACGAGCCATCCAGTAGAGGGCGGCATCAGGATCAGAGCCGCGGATGCTCTTGATGAAGGCCGAGATGATGTCGTAGTGCATCTCACCGTCCTTGTCGTAAGCCAGGGGATTCTGCTGGAGGCATTTTTCCACCATTTCATCGGTAATGACAAGCTTAGCCTGGTCAGTATTGCCAGCGTCACTGGAACTCTCGACAACTAACTCAAGGATATTCAATAGTTTACGGGCATCACCGCCGCTATATCTTAGCATGGCTCCAGTCTCCTGGATGTCGATGTTCAGTTCCTTGAGATAGATGTCCTGGGTGACAGCCCTGTGAAGGAGTTCCAGCAGGTCATCCTTCTCGAGCGACTTCAGCACGTAGAGCTGACAGCGCGACAGCAGCGGCCTGATGACCTCGAACGACGGATTCTCGGTGGTGGCGCCAATCAGCGTGACAATACCCTTCTCGACGGCTCCCAGCAGCGAGTCCTGCTGTGACTTGGAGAAGCGGTGGATCTCGTCTATAAATAAAATAGGTGAAGCCTCGTTGAAGAACCGCCCTTTCTGTGCCCGTTCAATGACGTCACGGACATCCTTCACGCCACTGGTGACTGCCGACAGCGTGAAAAAGGGCGTCTGCAGACGGTTGGCAATGATCTGGGCCAAGGTTGTCTTGCCCACTCCCGGCGGTCCCCAAAGGATGAACGACGAGATGCGTCCTGCGTCAATCATCCTGCGCAGTACGGCCCCTTCGCCTACCAGATGTTTCTGTCCGATGTAGTCGTCAAGGGTTCTTGGTCTGAGTCTTTCAGCAAGCGGTTCTGACATAATCAAGTGCAAAGGTAAGAAAAAAAATGAGAATTTCTTTTTTAGTTTCACTTTTTTTCGTATTTTTGCAGACAAAACGAAACAACATTAATAAAATGGACATGAAAAAAGAAACAAAAGAGATGACAGAACACAAGTCAGTAAGCGTGAAGACGCTGACGAAAAGTACCATTTGGGACGTTCAGGAAAACGATGTATTCCGTCTTTTGGATGCAGTAGAGAAGGATGCTGAGTTACGCGAGAACATGCGCCACTATATGGACATAGTACGCAGTGCCTTCATGCTGGAGGAACTGAAGGCTGGCGAAAACGAAGAACTCATCCGCAAGAAGTACGAGAAACAGGGTTACAAGGTGGGTAACATCAAGACCGGCGAGGATTCGCACATCCTGCTGGCCGTCAAGAAGCGCCCCATCACACGTGTCACTGACCTGACGTACGAAAATATCCGCCACATCTCTGCAGCCAAGCTCATGGAGGTGATTGAGCGCAATTTCGGAGGTGGCTGGGATTCGCTGTCACAGTCGATTCAGGACATCATCGAGAGCGGTTTCGACATTTCTACCACTACCCTGCCCCAGGACCGTCTGCACAAGAAGGGCGGCATGTACGAGAAGAAGGTAGAGGACGGCTACGAGGTGCTCGAAATACCCAAGGGAACGTGGGTGGAGGCTATCTTTGCCAAGGTGAAGCCCGAAGCCTTTAAGCCCCGTATGACGTTCGACACGCCCATTGACGAAGAGGACGAGGACTACGAGATTGAGGACAACTACAACCGTCCTGACGAGGATGATGTGGACATGGACGACGAGCCCAACGACGACGAGATCAACGAGGACAACTACCGTACGACGTTCGACATCGAGAGCGACCCCGACGAGGATGCCGAGAGCCTGTCGGACTATATCGCCGACGAGTAATATGATCGTCGTGACGACCTTTCGACAAATCGTCATATTGTCATAACCTCACAACGAAAGAATTTCTTAACTAAATAACCTATTTATGAACATTCCTAGTGTATTCTGGCTTGTACCCATCTCCTCTGTTGTGGCCTTGGGTATGGCTTGGTTCTTCTTCACCCAGATGATGAAGGAAGACGAGGGAACGCCCCGCATGAAGGAGATTGCCCTCTACGTGAGAAAAGGTGCTATGGCCTATCTGAAACAGCAGTACAAGGTCGTAGGCATCGTGTTTGCAGTGCTCTGTGCCCTGTTCGCCTTTATGGCCTATGGCCTGAACGTACAGAACCCGTGGGTGCCGGGTGCCTTCCTGACGGGCGGTCTCTTCTCGGGTCTGGCAGGTTTCTTCGGCATGAAGACCGCCACCTATGCCTCTGCCCGCACGGCCAATGCCGCCCGCAACAGTTTGAACGCCGGCCTGAAGGTCGCCTTCCGTTCGGGTGCCGTGATGGGTCTGACGGTCGTAGGTCTGGGTCTGCTTGACATCGCCCTCTGGTTCCTGGTACTGAACGGACTGACAGACGACTCGCTCATCACTATCACCACCACCATGCTGACCTTCGGTATGGGTGCTTCGACACAGGCCCTGTTTGCACGTGTCGGCGGCGGTATCTATACGAAGGCTGCCGACGTGGGTGCTGACATCGTGGGTAAGGTCGAGGCCGACATTCCCGAGGACGATCCACGCAATCCTGCTACCATCGCCGATAACGTTGGTGACAACGTCGGTGACGTGGCTGGTATGGGTGCTGACCTCTATGAGAGCTATTGCGGTTCTGTGCTGTCAACAGCTGCCCTTGGTGCTGCCGCCTTCAGCGTGGCCGGTCTCGAAGTTCAGCTGCGTGCCGTCATTGCCCCGATGCTCATCGCTGCCGTAGGTGTGTTCCTGTCGCTGTTCGGCATCTTCCTGGTTCGTACCAAGGAAGGCGCTACCATGAAGGATCTGTTGCGCTCGCTGTCATTAGGAACCAACGTCAGTGCCGTACTCATCGCCATTGCCACCTTCGCCATCCTCTACCTCATGGGTATCGAGAACTGGCTAGGACTGTCGTTCTCCGTGATCAGCGGTCTGGCTGCTGGTGTTATCATCGGACAGGCTACTGAATACTACACGTCTCATTCCTACAAGCCCACCCAGCGCATCTCTGAGGCTGGTCTGACCGGTGCTGCTACCGTTATTATTAAAGGTATAGGAACAGGTATGATTTCAACCTGCATTCCCGTTATCACCATCGGTGTGGCCATTGTGCTGAGCTTCGGCTTTGCCAACGGCTTCGACCTCTCGATGTCGTCTGAGAGCCTGTCACACGGCCTCTACGGCATTGGTATCGCTGCCGTGGGTATGCTGTCTACGCTGGGCATTACGCTGGCTACTGACGCCTACGGACCTATTGCCGACAATGCCGGCGGTAATGCCGAGATGTCGGAGTTAGGTGAAGAGGTACGCCATCGTACTGATGCCCTCGACGCATTAGGAAATACTACCGCTGCTACGGGTAAGGGCTTTGCCATCGGTTCTGCTGCCCTCACTGCACTGGCTCTGCTGGCATCGTACATCGAGGAAATCAAGATTGCAATGGACCGTGCCGGTGTGATGATGGAGAACGTCAAGGGTGAGGCTATCAATGCCGCTCAGGCCACTATCCCCGACTTCATGAACTATTTCCAGGTGAACCTCATGAATCCGAAGGTGCTCGTTGGTGCTTTCATCGGTGCTATGGCAGCCTTCCTGTTCTGTGGACTCACTATGGAGGCCGTTGGTCGTGCTGCCCAGAAGATGGTTGAAGAGGTACGTCGCCAGTTCCGTGAGATTCCTGGCATCCTCGAAGGCAAGGGTACACCCGACTATGGTTCCTGTGTAGAGATTTCCACCCGTGCCGCCCAGCACGAGATGATATTCCCGTCATTGCTCGCCATTGCCATCCCCATTGTCGTTGGTTGCGTGCTCGGCGTAGCCGGTGTGCTTGGTCTGCTTGTTGGTGGACTGGCCGGAGGCTTCACGCTGGCTGTCTTCATGGCTAATGCCGGTGGTGCCTGGGACAATGCCAAGAAGATGGTTGAAGAAGGCAACTTCGGCGGCAAGGGCTCATTTGCCCACAAGGCCACCATCGTCGGTGACACCGTTGGTGATCCCTTCAAGGATACTTCCGGTCCGTCGCTGAACATCCTTATCAAGCTGATGTCGATGGTCAGCATTGTGATGGCAGGACTCACTGTTCTGTTCATTTAAGTAGTAATAAATGAAAATGAATATTGACGTGTGAATTAGTTAATAATTTGCTGTTGCAATAAATGAAAAGGGCTCAGAACAATGGTTTTTGAGCCTTTTTTCATCTTTTTTCAAAAAAAGTCATCAAAAAGTTTGGTGGGTTCGAAGAAAGTTTGTACCTTTGCACCCGCAAATCAGCAAAAGTGCTGTTTTGGTTGTTTGAAATGATGCACCCGTAGCTCAGTTGGTAGAGCACCTGACTCTTAATCAGGGTGTCCAGGGTTCGAGCCCCTGCGGGTGTACAAGGAAGCAGATTAGAGACATTCTAATCTGTTTCTTTTTATGTATAACATAAAAAAGTGGGCAGACGTTTGGTCAGTCCATTTTTTTTCCGTACCTTTGCACCATAATTATGATAGAGAAGCATATCGTACTTGAAGACATAGACCCTGTTGTGTTCTACGGAACAGGGAACCAACACCTGCAGATGCTGCGGGCATTGTATCCGAAACTGCGCGTCGTGGCACGCGACAACGTCATCCGCATCCTTGGTGACGAGGAGCAGATGGCTGCCTTTGAGGAAGCTGCCGAGCGCATTCGGCAGCATGTGCTGAAGTTCAACTCACTCCGCGAGGAGGACATTCTGGACATTGTAAAGGGACACCGTACGAGCGATGAGGTACCCGATGGCGTGGTGTGCTACTCGATGTCGGGACGAGCCATCAAGGCACGGTCAGAGAATCAGCAACGGCTGATTGATGCCTATGCCGACAACGACATGGTGTTTGCTGTGGGACCAGCAGGAACAGGAAAGACATACTTGTCTATTGCCTTAGCCGTCAGGGCGTTGAAGGAAAAGACCGCCAAGCGCATCATCCTCTCACGTCCTGCCGTCGAAGCTGGCGAGAAGCTGGGATTCCTGCCAGGTGACATGAAGGACAAGATAGACCCCTACCTGCAACCGCTGTACGACGCCCTGGAGGACATGCTACCGCAGGTGAAGCTGCAGGACATGATGGAGAAGCACCAGATTCAGATTGCCCCGCTGGCCTTTATGCGTGGACGTACGCTGAGCGATGCGGTAGTCATCCTGGACGAGGCACAGAACACGACGCCACAGCAGATCCGTATGTTTCTGACCCGCATGGGATGGAACACAAAGATGATTATCACGGGCGACATGACGCAGATTGACCTGCCGAAGTCCCAGAAAAGCGGTCTCATAGAAGCCCTGCATATTTTAAAAGACGTGGAAGGCATCGGCATTGTGGAACTGGACCGCAAGGACATTGTAAGACATAAATTAGTGACAAGAATAGTAAACGCATACGAACAATATGACAAAAGCATTGACAAAGACTGACTTCCATTTCGAAGGCCAGAAAAGCGTGTACCACGGAAAGGTACGCGACGTGTACAACATCAACGACGACCTGATGGTCATGGTGGCAACAGACCGTATCTCGGCCTTTGACGTCATCCTGCCCAAGGGCATCCCCTACAAAGGACAGGTACTGAATCAGATTGCTGCCAAGTTCCTGGATGCCACAACTGACATCTGTCCCAACTGGAAGCTGGCAACCCCTGACCCGATGGTTACCGTGGGTCTGAAGTGCGAGGGCTTCCGCGTAGAGATGATTATCCGTTCGATTCTGACCGGCAGTGCCTGGCGCGAGTACAAGAACGGCTGCCGTGAGCTGTGCGGCGTGAAGCTTCCCGACGGCATGAAGGAGAATGAGCGTTTCCCTGAACCTATTATCACCCCGACCACCAAGGCCGACGAGGGACACGACCTGAACATCTCGCGTGAGGAAATCATCGCCCAGGGCATCGTATCAGAAGAGGACTACAAGGTGATGGAAAACTACACCCGCAAGCTCTTTGCCCGCGGACAGCAGATTGCTGAGAAACAGGGACTCATCCTGGTTGACACCAAGTATGAGTTCGGAAAACGCGACGGCAAGGTGTATCTCATCGACGAAATCCATACTCCCGACTCGTCGCGTTACTTCTACGCAGAAGGCTACGAGCAGAACCTGAAGGAAGGCAAGCCCCAACGACAGCTTTCAAAGGAGTTTGTTCGTCAGTGGCTCATCGAGCATAACTTCATGAACGAACCAGGCCAGCAGATGCCTGAAATCACTGACGAATATGCCGAGAGCGTAAGTGAGCGATATATTGAGCTGTATGAGCACATTACAGGTGAACGCTTTGAAAAGGCCTCAGACAGCGATGATATCGCTAAGCGCATCGAGCAGAACGTCAGCAGCTATCTTAAAACCCGTAAATAAGTGTGCTTGGCGGTTCTGCCGCCAAGAGAAAGCAATATGTACCAACAAGAGACGATAACACCCTATACCACAGGCAACAAGGCCGCTCAGGTGGAGCAGATGTTTGATAACATTGCCCCCACCTACGACCGTTTGAACCATCGTCTCTCATGGAATATAGACAAGGGGTGGCGCCGTAAAGCCATCCGGCAACTGGCACCTTATCGACCGGCCACCATGCTTGACATTGCTACTGGTACAGGTGACTTTGCCATCATGGCAGCAGAGATGTTACACCTCACCCGACTCATCGGCGCAGACATCTCGGAAGGTATGATGGAGATAGGACGTCAGAAAGTCAGTGACAAAGGACTGTCAGACGTTATCAGCTTCGACAAGGAAGACTGTACTAAACTGTCGTACGAGGATCATACCTTTGACGCTGTTACGGCAGCCTTCGGCATTCGCAATTTCGACAACCTCGACAAGGGACTGGCAGAAATGTGCCGTGTGCTGAAACCTGGTGGACACCTGTGTGTGCTGGAACTGACCAAGCCCGTCACGTTCCCCATGCGACAGCTGTTCCACATCTATGCCCACACCGTGCTGCCCGTCTATGGAAGACTTATTTCCAAAGACCCGTCGGCATATACCTATCTCACCAAGACCATCGAAGCTTTCCCACAGGGAGAGCGAATGGTGGACATTCTCCGTAAGGCAGGCTTCCAACAGGCCTCGTTCAAACGGCTTACCTTCGGCATTTGCACGATGTATACGGCTACGAAATGACAAACAACCATAAATAAAAAAGGAGAAAGCATTATGGACAAGTACGGACTCATAGGTTATCCTCTCGGACACTCGTTCTCCATCAGCTATTTCAACCAGAAATTCAGCGATGAAGGCATCGATGCTGTCTACGAGAACTTTGAGCTATCAACCATTGACGAACTGGCTGAGGTACTCGACTCGAACCCCAATCTGCGAGGACTCAACGTCACCATCCCCTACAAGGAGAAAGTGATACCGTTCCTCGACAGTATCTCACCCGAAGCCCGCGCCATCGGAGCCGTCAACGTCATCAAGGTCACCCATCAGGGCAAGAACATCAAACTGAAAGGTTACAACTCCGACGTTATCGGATTTACCAAGAGTATTGAACCCATGCTCGACAAGAAGTGGCACAAGAAGGCGTTGATACTGGGTACTGGAGGTGCTTCCAAGGCTATCGACTACGGACTTCGTAACCTTGGACTGGAAACGGTCTTTGTCAGCCGCTATGAGCGTCCCGAGACCATTCAGTATCAGAATGTCACCCCTGAGGTTGTCAAAGAGTACAACGTCATCGTCAACTGCACACCGCTGGGCATGTATCCTAAGACGGAGGAATGTCCACTGCTGCCTTATGAGGCCATGGATTCGCACACGATCCTCTACGACCTCATCTACAATCCTGATGAGACGCTTTTCATGAAACGAGGGGCAGAACACGGCGCACAGACCAAGAACGGACTGGAGATGCTGTTGCTGCAAGCCTTCGCATCATGGGAGTTTTGGCACGAGAAGTAACAACGAGTACCCTGCGGTTCTGCCACAGGGATAAAAACTGGAAGCATGACACTGACAGACAACATCAATACACTGACCACACGGTACAACGACGCCATACAGGCGCTGATAGATTCCTATAACATGGAGTCTGAACAATTCGTCACGTTACGGTCGTCAACAAAACTAAAACGGCAATACTCCAAGCAATACGAGGCGCTGGTTCACGAATATAGAGGCAAGTGCAACGAAGAACTGCAGGTCTGGAAACAGAACCATCCGGAATGGGCCAAGCACCGCAAGATGCTGGGCTGGCTGTTCATCGTCGGCATCTTGGCTGCTTTCGTGGGCTGCTGTGCTTCTTTGCCTGAAGACGAGAGTACCCCTGCTACTTCGTCGTTCGTGTCGCAAGAACAATCCCAGGCCTGGAACGCCGATAACATTCCCATCCCTTACCTTCAAGACTCAACGCAGTACGTGTCGAATCCTGACAGCGTGCTGACTCAGAATGCCGTGGACCGCATGAATGTCACCCTGCAAAAGCTGAATCTTGAACTGGGTGTTCAGTCTGTGGTTATCGTGGTCAACTACATCGAGAATGATGACCCCTTCCGTTTTGCACAGGATGTGGGCAATAAGTATGGCGTCGGCTATGAGAACAGAGGATTGGTGGTCGTTGTCGGCTACTTGGATCACAGCATCAACATGTCGCCCGGCAAGGCACTGGAAGCCGACCTGACAGATGCCGAATGTCACCGTTTGGAACAGGAATACGTCGTTCCTGCCATGCGTGCGGAAATGCCTGACAGCGGTATGATATACCTCACAGAAGCAATCTACTCAACCCTCAAGAAAAAAGAGTTGCCGCAGATGTCGAGTCTGCTCAGTGAGAGTGATGATGACAGTGGCATTTTGGGATCCTTGGGACTTACCTTCCTGTTCCTAATAGGCTGGTGCGTGTATTTCCTGAAGCTGAACAAGAAGTATCAGTGGATGGGCCTGACCAGTGCCATCCCCCTTTTGGTCAACCCATTCTATGTGGCTGAGTCACATCACAGCAGTGGTGGCGGATTCGGAGGCTTTGGAGGTTTCAGCGGTGGAGGCGGAAGCGGAGGAGGCTTCAGCGGTGGCAGCTTCGGAGGCGGCAGCTTTGGAGGCGGTGGTGCCACATCACGTTGGTAAGTAACATCGTTACAATATAAAATGAAGAAATAAAACAATGAAATAATAATCTTAAAAACAGAAAATTATGAAACTAAGTAAAGGTACAATCGGAATTATCGCAGCAGTCGTCATCATTGGCGCATGGGCTGCAAGTGCTTACAACTCAATGGTCAGCGAGCAGGAAAAGGCTACTACCGCACTGGCCAATGTACAGTCGGCCTATCAGCGTCGTGCTGACCTCATTCCTAACCTTGTAGAAGTCGTCAAAGGTTATGCTTCACACGAGAAGGAAACCTTTGAGAGCGTTGTCGCTGCTCGTTCAAAGGCTACTTCCATCACCCTCGATCCTTCAAACATCACACCTGAGAAGCTGAAGGAATTCCAGCAGGCACAGGGCGAGCTGGGTTCTGCTTTGGGTAAGCTGATTGCTATTCAGGAGAACTATCCCGAACTGAAAGCTAACGAGAACTTCCGTGACCTGCAGGTACAGTTGGAAGGTACTGAGAACCGCATCAACGAGGCCCGCAATACCTTCAATGGTGTCATACAGAACTATAACACCTACATCCGCAAGTTCCCCAAGAATCTCATCGCAGGCATCTTCGGCTTCAACACGATGGAGAAGTTCCAGGCTGATGCTGGCGCAGAAAAAGCACCACAGGTAAAATTCTAAGTCAAGTATGTTGCTGTGATACAGCAACAAACACAACAATGAATATGGACAACCGCTATATGCAGCGTGGCGTCAGTGCCGCAAAGGAAGATGTCCACGCTGCCATCAAAAACATCGACAAGGGCCTCTATCCGCAGGCCTTCTGTAAGATTATCCCAGACATACTCGGAGGTGACCCTGAGTACTGTAACATCATGCATGCCGACGGGGCTGGCACAAAATCCAGCCTCGCCTACATGTATTGGAAGGAAACAGGCGACCTCAGCGTTTGGAAAGGCATTGCACAGGATGCCATCGTGATGAATACAGACGACTTGCTTTGCGTGGGTGCTGTTGACAACATCCTCGTATCGTCGACCATCGGCCGCAACAAGATGCTGGTTCCTGGTGAAGTCATCTCAGCTATCATCAATGGTACTGACGAACTGCTGGCAGAACTGCGTGAGATGGGTATCGGCATCTATCCCACTGGAGGTGAAACGGCTGATGTGGGCGACCTCGTGCGCACCATCATTGTTGACTCTACCGTTACCTGCCGCATGCGTCGCAGCGACGTGATAGACAATGCCAATATTCGTCCAGGTGATGTTATCGTAGGTCTTTCCAGTACAGGACAGGCAACGTATGAGAAACGCTACAATGGCGGTATGGGCAGCAATGGACTCACCTCAGCCCGCCACGATGTCTTCTCGAAATATCTTGCAGAGAAATACCCCGAGAGCTACGACCACGCTGTGCCCAACGACCTCGTCTATAGCGGCAAGTACAAGCTCACCGATGCGGTCGACGGTTCCCCTGTCGACGCAGGTCAACTGGTGCTCTCTCCTACCCGTACCTACGCTCCAGTCATCAAGAAACTTCTCGACGAACTGCGTCCTGAGATTCACGGCATGGTGCATTGTACAGGTGGTGCCCAGACCAAGGTTCTGCATTTCGTGAACGACAACTGCCGTGTCATCAAGGACAACATGTTCCCTGTTCCCCCACTCTTCCGTGCCATCCACGAGTGCTCAGGTACCGACTGGAAGGAGATGTATCAGGTATTCAACATGGGTCACCGCATGGAAATCTATTTGCGTCCCGAGGTGGCTGAGCAGGTTATTGCCATCAGCAAGTCGTTCAATATCGACGCGCAGATTGTCGGTCATATCGAGGAAGGTAAAAAGAGCCTCACTATCAATAGTGAATTCGGCACGTTCGATTATTAATATCCCCTATGCCGAGGTATCTTCTCGGGTTAACAAAGAATTATGGAAAATAACAGCATACTACAAAAGCTTGACGGACTGGAGGCTCGTTTCGAGGAGGTGTCGACCCTCATTACCGACCCCGAAGTGATAGCTGACCAGAACCGTTTTGTCAAACTGACCAAGGAGTACAAGGACCTAGGCGACATCATGGATGCCCGCAAGCGTTATATCGCCTGTCTGAACAGCATCAAGGAGGCGAAGGACATCCTGGCCAACGAGAGTGATCCTGAGATGAAAGAAATGGCTCGTGAGGAACTGTCGGAGAACGAGGAGTTACAGCCCAAGCTGGAGGAAGAAATCAAGATAGCCTTGATTCCCAAAGACCCTGAGGATGCCAAGAACGTGCAGATGGAAATCCGTGCCGGAACGGGTGGTGACGAAGCTTGCCTGTTTGCCGGTGACCTGTTTAAGATGTATAAAAGCTTCTGCGACTCGAAGGGCTGGCAGCTCTCTGTAACCAGTGTCAGCGAGGGAGCTGTAGGCGGCTACAAGGAGATTGACTTCGCCGTCAGCGGTGCCGATGTTTATGGCATTTTGAAGTATGAAAGCGGTGTGCATCGCGTACAGCGTGTGCCTGCCACTGAGACGCAGGGCCGAATGCACACCTCTGCCGCTACAGTCGCTGTACTGCCTGAAGCCGATAAGTTCGAGGTTCATATCAACGAAGGTGAGATTAAATGGGATACCTTCCGCTCCAGTGGTGCCGGTGGTCAGAACGTGAACAAAGTGGAATCGGGTGTCCGTCTGCGCTATATGTGGAAGAATCCCAACACAGGTGAAACAGAAGAGATACTCATCGAATGTACTGAGACGCGCGACCAGCCGAAGAATAAGGAGCGTGCCCTCTCGCGCCTGTATACCTTTATATATGATAAGGAACACCAGAAGTACATGGACGACATTGCCTCACGCCGTAAGACACTGGTCTCTACTGGTGACCGTAGTGCAAAAATCCGTACCTACAACTTCCCTCAGGGCCGTGTGACTGACCACCGTATCGGCTATACGACCCACGACTTGCAAGGCTTCCTTAGTGGAGACATCCAATCCATGATTGATGCCCTCACCGTAGCCGAGAATGCAGAACGCATGAAAGAAACAGAACTGTAATATGAGCGAAAAATTGAGAAAGTTCTGGGCTCCCATGAGAGAGGAGGCCAATAAAGAAAACTTCATCGTGAACATCATGGGGGCGTTGGGAATTATCCCAAGCGGATGGATAGGCAGAGAACTGGATAGCCTTTGGATAAGTTGGGGTATCTTCATCCTATGGTGGGCGCTTGTTGTCCTAATTTTCCTGACTTATCGTTATCTTAAAGATTAAGAAATATGACACGCAAAGAATTAATAGAGCAGATTCACGAGAAGCAGAGCTTCCTCTGCGTTGGTCTCGATACGGATATTAACAAGATACCTCAATGTATTATCGACGAGGCAAAAGCTCATGAGGGTGAAGACTTTGTCTTCCGAGCCCTCTGTGAGTTCAACGCCCTCATCATTGACGCCACAGCGCCTTATTGCGTGGCATACAAACCCAATCTGGCATTCTATGAGGCGTATGGTGTAGATGGCATCCTGGCCTTTGAGGCAACCATTGACTACTTGAAAGAGGAATATCCCAACCACTTCATTATAGCTGATGCCAAACGCGGTGACATCGGTAACACCTCAAAGATGTATGCCAAGACCTTCTTTGAAGAGTACGATGTCGATGCGCTGACTGTTGCCCCCTATATGGGTGAAGACTCTGTGACGCCGTTCCTTGGCTATGATGACAAGTGGGTTATTCTGCTGGCACTTACTTCCAATAAAGGTAGTCATGATTTCCAGTTGATGGAAGATGCCAATGGTGAACGACTCTTTGAGAAGGTTCTTAAACAAAGTCAGCAATGGGGCAATGACGAGAACATGATGTATGTTGTTGGTGCCACACAGGGCCAGATGTTCGAGGACATCCGTAAGGTGGCTCCCAACCATTTCCTGCTCGTACCGGGTGTCGGTGCCCAAGGAGGCAGTCTCGAGGAAGTATGCAAATATGGTATGATTCCCGGTGATATCGGTCTGCTGGTAAACTCCTCGCGTGGCATCATCTATGCCTCTCAGGGTGAGGACTTTGCAGAGGTGGCAGGTCAGAAAGCCCACGAGCTACAGGAGCAAATGGCAAAAATAATTCATCGTTCATAGTTCTTTTTCAAGAAAAAAAGTGTGGCGTTGCAATCATAGTTCATAGTTTTTTCGTACCTTTGCACGCAAATAGTAAATGGTAAACAGCCAAATAGTAAAATATGAATATCCTTGATAAGATTGACGAACTTCTGAAAGAAGTACAAACACTTACCGCTCAGAATGCTGAGGAAGTAGAACAGCTACGTCTGAAATATTTGAGCCGTAAGGGATTACTTAATGAGTTGATGACTGACTTCCGTAATGTTGCTGCCGATGAGAAAAAGACTGTCGGCATGAAAATCAATGAGTTGAAGCAGTTGACTCAGGAAAAGATTAACCAATTAAAGGAACAGACTGAGGTTCAGGAAGGTGACAATGATGGCATTGACCTCACACGAACCCCCTATCCTATTCAGTTAGGCACGCGTCATCCGCTGACCATCGTGACCAACGAGATCATCGACATTTTCTCACGCATGGGCTTTGTACTGGCCGACGGTCCTGAGGTGGAGGACGATCTGCACGTGTTCACCAAGATGAACTTTGCTGCAGACCATCCTGCTCGTGATATGCAGGACACTTTCTTTGTCAGCCAGCATCCAAACGATGTAACAAAAAACATCCTGTTACGTTCGCATACGTCAAGTGTTCAGGCTCGCGTTATGGAGCAAATGCATACGGAAGACGGCAAACTGACAGCCCCCATCCGCGTCATCTGTCCGGGTCGTGTCTATCGTAACGAGGCCATTACCGCTCGTGCACATTGCTTCTTCCATCAGGTTGAGGGTTTGTACATTGACAAGAATGTCTCGTTCACCGACCTTAAGCAGGTGCTGTTGAGCTTTGCCCGCGAAATGTTCGGCCCTGACACGCAAATCCGCCTCCGTCCGAGTTACTTCCCGTTTACCGAGCCTAGCGCAGAGATGGACATCTCGTGTTTCATCTGTGGCGGTGAGGGCTGCGGTTTCTGCAAGCACACTGGTTGGGTGGAGATTCTCGGCTGTGGTATGGTTGACCCCAACGTGCTCGAGCAATGTGGCATCGACAGCAAGATATACAGCGGCTATGCCTTCGGTATGGGTGTTGAACGTATCACAAACTTGAAATATCGCGTCTCTGACCTCCGTATGTTCTCAGAGAACGACGTTCGTTTCTTGAAAGAATTCGAATCGGCAAACTAACGGCATTGACTTTATAGGCATGAAACTCGTTGTAATGACACAACCCACTTTTTTCGTTGAAGAGGACAAGATTCTTGCGTCACTCTTCGACGAAGGATTGGACAACCTTCATCTCTATAAGCCTGGTTCAGAACCTGTCTACTCAGAACGTCTGCTGACGTTGTTGCCGAAGGATTCATACTCGAAGATTACCGTACACGACAATTACTATTTGAAAGAAGAATTCAAGTTGCACGGCATTCATCTGGACGATACTACAACACCAGTTCCTCAAGGCTATCGTGGACATGTCAGCCGAACGTGCACGAAACTGGACGAGCTGAAGGCAGCGAAGAAAAATGCCGACTACGTGTTCCTGAAATATATCTTTGATAGTCAGACGGAAGCTGATAAGAAAGCGTCTTTTACTCCAGAAGAGCTCAAGGAGGCCTCTCGTCGCGGCCTTATCGACCGGCATGTCTATGCTCTTGGCGGCATGAATATTGACACCATTCGTATGGCCAAGGATTTAGGTTTCGGTGGTGTTGTCATCAGCGGCGACTTATGGAACCGTTTCAACATTCACCAGGAACTGGATTTTCAGGCTCTTATCAATCATTTCTCTAAATTGAGAAAAGCAATAGGTTAATAATACTTGTTCAAAACAAACGTAACAATAATGACTAAGATGGACAAAAATTACATGGTATTTTCGGGTACGGCAACGAAGTACCTTGCAGAAAAGATTTGCCAAAGTTTAGGATGTCCGCTGGGAGAACTGGTTATCACCAAGTTCTCGGATGGCGAGTTTGCTGTATCGTACGAGGAGAGTATTCGTGGCCGCGATATCTTCCTTGTACAAAGCACATTCCCCAATTCAGACAATTTGATGGAATTGCTGCTGATGATTGATGCTGCCAAGCGTGCCTCTGCCAGAACCATCAATGCCGTCATCCCCTATTTCGGATGGGCACGTCAGGACCGAAAGGACAAACCTCGCGTAAGCATTGGTGCAAAACTCGTTGCAGACCTGCTTTCTGCTGCTGGCGTTACACGTGTCATCACAATGGATTTGCACGCAGATCAGATTCAGGGATTCTTCAATGTACCTGTAGACCACCTGTATGCCTCGAATGTCATCTTACCCTATCTGCAGAGCCTACAGCTGGAGGACTTAGTCATTGCATCTCCTGATGTCGGTGGTTCAAAACGTGCCAATACCTATGCCAAGTTCCTGGGATGTCCGCTCGTTCTATGTAATAAGACACGCGCTCGTGCTAATGTGGTGTCATCCATGCAGATCATCGGCGAAGTTCAAGGCAAGAATGTGGTGATTATCGACGATATGGTTGACACCGCAGGAACTATCACGAAAGCCGCAGACATCATGAAGGCTGCAGGTGCCAAGACTGTTCGTGCCTGTGCTTCACATTGTGTGATGAGTGGTCCTGCAAGTGAACGTGTCCAGGATTCTGCCCTTGAAGAAATCGTCTTCACCGATTCTATCCCCTACTCTAAGCGCTGTGCTAAGGTCAAGCAGCTCAGCGTGGCTGACCTTTTTGCAGAAACAATCCGAAGAGTTATCAACAATGAAAGCATTTCAAGCCAGTATATTATTTAGTGCTATCGTGCTGGGACTTGCCGCCTGCCAGTCGAACAGCTATAAGATTAATGGTACAGTAGAAGGATTGTCAGACGGTGATACCTTGTTCGTTACGCAAGACCTTCAAACAGGTCTGCCTTCTGATACCGTCATAGTAAAGGATGGTAAGTTCAGCATCAGTGGTACCGTCGATTCTACAGCCTTGTGCATGGTTTACAGTGCAGTACGGAATGAGATTAATGCGCCATTCTTTATGGAGTCTGGTACCGTTACGGTTCATTTGTCCGAAAAGCCTGGAGCCTCACGAGTCGGTGGTACATTGTGTAACGACAAGTGGCAAGAGCTCAATGATAGTGTGATGGTGATTGGAAAGGAAATCAACCGTATTGCAGAACACATTTACTCCAACAACCTTCCAGCTGAAGAACAGGAGAAGGGTATGCAGACGATTGAGAAACTCAACCAGCGCTTTGCCGCTCTCGTCCTGAAGACTGCTGAGAAGAACATCGACAACGAGTTTGGCTATTTTCTCCTGACCTATTATCCTGATGAGTATATTGATAACGCCTCACGCCTCCGTCTCATCAATAAGATGGACGATGATATGCGCCAACGTCCTGCTATACGCCAAATGGAACAGCAGCTGAAGAATGCAGCCAAGACTGCTGAAGGAGCGATTATCAAGGATTTCTCGATGAACGATCTTGACGGCAACGACATCAGTCTGCTTGAGGAGGTGAAAAAGCACAAACTCACCATTATCGACTTCTGGGCATCCTGGTGTGCTCCCTGTCGCCAAGAAATGCCGAACCTGATAAAACTCTATGAAAACTATCAGGCAAAGGGACTTGGCATTATTGGCGTTTCGCTCGATTCTGACCGTGATGCATGGGCTAAGGGTGCCAATGCTTTGGGTATCAAGTGGCCACAGATGAGCGACCTCAAAGGCTGGGAGAATGAAATGGCCGTCTACTTTCAAGTGACCAGCATTCCCCATACCGTCGTTGTTGACAATAGAGGCAAGATTCTTCGCCGCGGTCTTCGTGGTATTCAGCTGGAGGAATTTGTTGATGAGCAGCTGAAATAGTCATGAAGGATAAGGAGCAGATACGCAACAACCTGAAGGCCAGTCCGAGACTGAAACGGTTTTTGGACTATCTTATCATGAATCAGCGTGATGCTCGTCCTCGTTGGTATATCCGACTCCTTGCCCCACTCTACCAGCATCGTGGTCGAGGTTCAAAGATTTATCGTAGCGTCAGGCTGGACACCCCGCCCTATCGCCGTTTCTGGCTTGGCAGGAATAGCATCGTTGAATCGTACTGCTGCATCAACAATGCCGTCGGCGATGTTACCATAGGTGATAACACGCGTATTGGCATTCATTGTACGGTGATTGGTCCTGTCTGCATTGGTTCAAGCGTCAATTTGGCGCAAGGCATTACTGTAACGGCTTTAAATCATAACTTTGAGAATACCGATTTGCGTATCGACGAGCAGGGTATTTCTACCAAACCAGTCATCATTAGTGACGACGTCTGGATTGGTGCCAATGCCGTCATCCTGCCTGGTGTAACGATAGGAAAGCACGTGGTGGTGGCTGCAGGGGCTGTGGTTACAAAGGATGTACCCGACTATTGCGTCGTTGGTGGCGTTCCTGCAAAAGTCATCAGGGACTTAAATGAAAGAATGTTGAATGAGGAATGTTGAATGAGGAATTGAGTGAAGCGAAATCATTCAGAATATCTCATTCTACATTCAACACTCAAAGAGGTCCAAGGAGAAATCTTGCTGAGGTTTCTCCTCTTCTTTTTCTTCTTGTTCATTAGTGAATTGCAGCATCAGTTGCTGGGCATCCGTCGACCCACTGGCATTCAGCCGATAGTATCCGCGACGGCCTGTACTCTCGATAAGTGACTGTGATGACTTTGAATTACGAAGCAAATACTGCTGCACATAAGCGCGTATTTCCTCATAGTCCGGCTGTACAAAGAACGTACAATTCATGTTATAAACGTGTCTGCTGATATTCTGCACGCTTATCCCACGTTCACCGGCTTCAAGAAGTATTCGAAGTATTTGCTGGTCGTAACTCACCTCTTAATTATCAATTGTCAATTATCAATTGTCAATTATAAAAAAGGCTGGCAAGCCTTTCCAAGCTTCCAGCCCTTTTATGCTTTCTTGATTTGATTATGCAAGCGTAATCTTCTCGTCAGCAGAAGCGAGCTTACCCTCCTTGAAGAGCCAGCCCAGACCGAGCAGAGTCTCTTCCTCAGAGATCTTTGCAGCCTTAGCGATTTCCTTAACGGTCAGTGCCTTCTCAGCAGCTGCCAGGGCCTGATAAACATCACCAGCCTTGAAACCAGCGTTCTCAGCATTTACAACGAGAGCAGCCTTCTTAGGAGCTGCAGCCTTCTTTACAGTAGCCTTCTTGGGCTCAGCTGCCTTTGCGGGAGCAGCAGCCTTCTTTGTAGTTTTCTTTTCTGCCATAGTTTAAAAAAATTAATACACTATTGAATAGATAAATTCTATCTTCTTTGTTTGATGGTGCAAAATTAAGAAAAATTTAGATACTATGTTACTGATTTATAAGACTTTTTGTAAAAAAGACACTTATTCTTGATATATATCAATTGACATGTTCCGAAAATCCTTAAAATTGACACCTTTTATGCATTATTCTGCTGGAGCTTCCAATTCCACTTTCAGTTGAAGTTCTTCCAACTGTTTGGGGTCCAGCTCTCCAGGAGCATCGAGCATCACGTCACGACCGGAATTGTTCTTCGGGAAGGCTATGCAATCACGAATGCTATCGAGGCCAGCCATAATGCTCACAAAGCGGTCGAGACCGAAGGCGAGACCAGCATGAGGCGGTGCACCATACTTGAAGGCATTGATAAGGAAGCCGAACTGTGCCATAGCGCGCTCAGGGGTGAAGCCCAGTATCTGGAACATCTTCTCCTGCAGCTTGCCGTCGTGGATACGCAGCGAACCGCCACCGACCTCAATGCCGTTGCAGACGAAGTCGTAGGCCACGGCGCGCACCTTCTCGGGAGCAGTATCCAACAGAGGAATATCATCGGGATTAGGCAGTGTGAACGGATGGTGTGTAGCCATCAGGCGCTGCTCCTCGTCGCTCCACTCGAACAGGGGGAAGTCGACAATCCACAGACATTTGAAGGTATCCTTGTCGCGCAGTCCCAGACGGTCGCCCATCTCCAGACGCAGCGTGCAGAGCTGTGTACGTGTCTTGTTGGCTTTGTCGCCACTCAGTATCAGTACCAGGTCGCCATCCTTGGCCTGTGTCTTTTCCTTCAACTTCTGCCAAACCTCAGGCTGGTAGAACTTGTCGATACTCGTCTTTACCGTACCGTCAGCATTAAACTTCACATAGACCAAGCCCTTGGCACCCACCTGAGGACGCTTCACGAAGTCCGTCAGTTGGTCAAGCTGCTTGCGAGTGTATTCGGCACAGCCTGGAACGACAATACCGCCAATGTATTCAGCCTCGTTAAACACGGGGAATTCGCCAGTACCCTTCAGCACATCCATCAGTTCCACGAATTCCATGCCGAAGCGCAGGTCGGGCTTGTCGGAACCGAAACGACGCATAGCCTCGTGCCACGTCATACGCTCCAACGGTGGCAGTTCCACGCCACGCACCTCCTTAAACAAATGACGGGCCAATTCCTCGAAGATGTTCAGCACATCTTCCTGGTCGGCAAACGACATCTCGCAGTCAATCTGCGTGAACTCCGGCTGACGGTCGGCACGCAGGTCCTCGTCGCGGAAACATTTGGCAATCTGGAAGTAGCGGTCGAAGCCTGATACCATCAGCAGCTGCTTCAGGGTCTGCGGGCTCTGTGGCAGCGCATAGAACTGACCGGGATTCATGCGGCTTGGCACCACGAAGTCACGTGCGCCTTCCGGCGTTGAACCAATCAGGATAGGTGTCTCCACCTCGATGAAATTCAGATTGTCTAAGAAGTTACGGATCAGGATGGTCATGCGGTGACGCAGTTCCAGATTCTTGCGAACACAACTGCGGCGCAGGTCCAGATAGCGGTACTTCATGCGGATGTCGTCGCCACCGTCGGTATTGTCCTCGATGGTGAATGGCGGTGTCTGACTCTCGCTCAGCACGTTCAGCTTCTCAGCCAGAATTTCGATGTCGCCCGTTTCCATCTTCGGGTTCTTCGCCTGACGCTCGCTGACCACACCAGTCACCTGCACACAATATTCACGTCCCAGCTTGTTAGCCTGTTCACACAGGGCAGCATCCTTCGACTCGTCGAACACCAGCTGCGTGATACCATAACGGTCGCGCAGGTCAACAAACGTCATACCACCCATCTTACGGGTTTTCTGAACCCATCCGGCCAGAGTCACCTGCTGTCCGGCATCGGTGAGTCGCAGCTCACCACAAGTTTTCGTTCTATACATTATTATATATATTATATAGTTTTTCTTTCGGGCTGCAAATTTACACAATATTTTTCAATTCACCAAATTATACTCCCACTTTCATGCCAGTAAAGTCATACTTTCATGCCAGTAAAGTCATACTTTCATGCCAGTAAAGTCAGCGCTGTCACTAGTGAGTTGGATTTTTTTAGTGCTTTTCTATTTGGCAGTCTCATTTTTTGTTGCTACCTCTGCAGGCGTTTTTACAAACGTACTAATATAATTATAACAAATTTAAGTAAAAAAGGATGAAGAAGTTCTATTATTTATCGGTAGCCTTGATGGCTGCGATGTTCTTTGTGTCTTGCTCTGATAGTGATGACAATGGAGGCAATGGTAGCAATGCGCCCGTACGGACGTTGTTGACTACACTGTGATGTTCTACAGCTGTGGTGGTTACAACTTGGATGGTGCTACCGAGGAAAACTGGGGTGAATCCTTGAATGGTCTTGAAATCAACGACGCCAATGTCCGCTACATGGTACAGTTCAAATATTCCGGTCAGAAGAATCTGGATAAATACAATCCCGGCCGCACCTGGGGTGGTAAGGCTGCTCAGTGCTACCGCTTCGAGCTGACTCACGACAGATATAACTATCAGGAAAAGCACTTTAACCTCAGTGGCTTCGAGCATGGTACCCAGGGCGCCAACTGCCAGATCTACCAGCCCGACTCGCTGGCCAACTTCATTAAGTACTGCCAGAAGGTAGCTCCTGCCAAGAATTATATTCTGGTGATTTCCGACCACGGTGGTGCTTATAACATCGGTGATGACTACGATAAGAGCCTCGTCACCACCCGTGGTGCCATGCAGGATGACACGCAGAAATACTTACTGATGTCTAACAAGGAGATGCGTACAGCGCTTGAGAAGGCCGGCGTACACCTGAAGGCACTCGTCTTCGACTGCTGCATCATGAACAACATGGAGTCTATCACCGAATTCCGAAGCTCTTGAATTCATTAAAAGACGCAAAACAATATAGTCATGGAAGAAGTAGCAAGCATCATTATACATTTGGATTGTTACGATGCTATTAAGTGTCTTCCTGACGAACTTGCAGGTGTTCTTTTCAAATCCATTCTTTGCTATGGATCCACTGGAGAGTTACCAAAAATTGATGACAAATCATTGCTTGCGTTATTCAACATGTTTAAGGCTCAAAGAGACCGAGACAAGAAAAAATACGAACAGAAATGCGAAAAGAATCGAGAGAATGCACGCAGGAGATATTCTTCCCAAAGCGAGACTCAACGGTCGGATACCATCGCAAGCAATCGCATGCCGTCGCAGGCGAACGCATGCATAAGTAACAATAATAATTTTCCTGCAATTATAGAATATCAAGTTGAAGTAGTTGTGGTTTGATGTAGGAATAGGATGAGATACAACGGTTATGAATGGACTGATATTGAATACGAGTTGTGGTTTGATGTAGGAATAGGATGAGATACAACCAGAAGCATTTCACTGGTGGAGAAGGATGGGTTGTGGTTTGATGTAGGAATAGGCAGGAACCTGTGATTCCAGATCATACAGGACATGTGCCTTGACTCCACCTTTCTTCTTGCGGAACTTTGCCCACCAGAAGACTGACAGACAGAGTGGAATCGTCGTTGAGTCGAATGCATA